>Ga0164318_10003594_pt1 | contig 14717 bp, 14 predicted proteins | sample GuaBasSedimGuay9_FD_113734 | JGI IMG/M metagenome (GOLD analysis project Ga0164318, IMG submission 113734) | Subseafloor sediment microbial communities from Guaymas Basin, Gulf of California, Mexico - Guay9, Core 4571-4, 0-3 cm | ecosystem: Environmental > Aquatic > Marine > Hydrothermal vents...
AGTGCATTGCTCAAATATGATGTGACCCATGAGCTTCCCTGGGTTACAGGATAGCTATATCGGAAATTAAAAAGCCCAGGGTAGATGAGAGACTAAACATTATTGAATTATGCAACACAGCAGTTTTTCCGGTTAAATGTAAGTCAACTTTCTACATGGTTCAACAATAAATTTATCTTTTTCGATCCACTTGACGTTCTGTCAAACAATGTATTTTTCTGCTTCTGACAGTTTTATGAGATACCTTTAAATACTATCAGTGATAGACAATACCATGGTACATAATAACAATCTATGTGCTGGAGGAGATGAAGAATCTATGTATCGTGTTGATGTAATATTAGATATGGGGCCGGAATATCTCATAGATATTCATAACAACAAAAAACATAGGGAATACAATCAAAAAATGAATAGAGGAAAGACCATAAAAATTGATGATAAACTATTTGAAATTGCACTAAACGAAGGGTTGATAGAAAAAACAGAAGATGGATACGTCTTTGTAGGAAGATTCGAAGACACTTTAACCCTTAAAGAGCTGAAGAAAAGAAAATAAGTATTAACCAACCTAGAACACAGACATTGGGGAGTGGAGTAGGGTGGTCTGAAAAATATTTTTCCCAATTTTTAGACCCACCTCTTCTTGTTACCTTCAGGCCTCCTACTCCCACCGCATATCCCACTTATCGGTAAGAACTCTTTTTCTATGTTTCACTAAAATTTTTCTTTAATAATTCATATTTCTTCTTTGGGCTATTTCTCAAAATTTTGATTTTTCGATATAAAAAAGAAATCTTTATCTATGTGATGTGAATAATCTATGTACCCTGTTGTCTGGATATGAAAATGAGAGAAAATATCGCGTCTCATAGGAGATCAAAAGAAGAATTTCAGGATTTCATAAAGAAATTGGAGTTACAGGCGCTAGAGACAGCGGAAGAGAGACTACCTCTATATTTGGAAGTAGGTCTTAAAGATGCAGATATTGTCTTAGATGTAGGCTGTGGTTCTGGTGTCGTGACAAGAGATATTGCCCGTTTGACAAAGGGATGTGTAATTGGAGTTGATGGATCCATTGATATGATCAAAGTAGCAGATGAGATACTTAGAGATTATGATAATGTAGAATTATGTGTTGGTGATGCCCATCTTCTACCATTTAATGACAACACTTTTGACATTGTGACTTGCAATTTGTTGTTGATGTGGGCTGATGACCCGCAGATGGTGGTGAATGAGATGGCCAGAGTTACTAGGCCTGGAGGGAAGGTATTGGCATCCTTAGAGCCAGATTACGGAGGGAAAATACATTGGCCGGAGAACCCACGGGCTGACCCCATATTTGCAGGGGAGGCAATAAGGAAAAAAGGCGGTGATCCTCATATTGGTAGAAAACTTAGAGCTCTTTTCACCCTGGCAGGACTTAAAACAACAGTTGGGATTGGAAACTGTAGGATATGGTCTTGTGAGGAGGATAAGAGATATTATCTTCATGCAAGAGATTTCTACATCAAGGTTCTGCGGGACGCAGGTCTTTCTGAAGAAGAAATAGATGAATGGGAATATGAGTATCTTAAGTCTCTTGATGACAGGATACAGCTTAACTTTTTTCCCCAGTTCTATGCCATAGGAACAAAAACCTAAGTATTTATAAACCATGAGATGTTTTTCTGACATTTTTCTTTTTTTGTCTAGAAAGATGACTGCAGAAATCATTGATGGAAAAAAAATCGCATATGACATCCATAAAAGCCTTGCTAGGGAGATAAAGAGCTTACGCCAGATATACGGGATCCCTCCGCATATGGCTACTGTTAAAATCGGTGGAGATCCATCATCGGATCTATATCTAAGACGGCGGGATGATGCATGCAGACAAGTGGGAATCAAAACTAGCTATCTTGAGTTTCCGAAAAATATATCTGAAGATAGTGTTTTAGATTCCATCTATAAACTAAATCTGGATGAAAGTATTCATGGGATATTAATCCAGTTTCCCATACCAGATCATATCTCTGAGAGTAGAATCATGGATGCTATAGCTCCATGGAAAGATGTGGAGGGTTTTAATCCATATAATATGGGTAGGACACTGGCTGGAGATGAAGATCTTGTGCCATGTACTCCACTGTCTGTTATCACTATACTAGAACATGAGCACATAGATGTACGTGGCATGGATGTAGTTGTTGTCAATCATAGTAATGTTGTAGGTAAGCCATTAGCTGCACTTTTGCTTAACCGTGATGCATCGGTTTCTATCTGTCATGTTTTTACTCATGATCTAAAACAGTATAGCTGCAAAGCTGATGTTCTTATTACTGCAACTGGTGTCCCTAGACTTATTGGGGCGGATCATGTGAAAAAAAATGCGGTTGTAATCGATGTCGGTATTGTAAAAACAGAAAAGGGAATCTGTGGCGACGTAGATTTTGATTCAGTGAAGAAAAAAGCATCTATCATAACTCCAGTGCCTGGTGGTGTTGGGCCTGTTACAATAGCATGTTGTTTGAAAAACATGGTCAAGACATTTAAAAAATGTATGGAGAAAAGAGGTGTATGAACAAATATCATTTTATCTCCATGCTTCTTTTTATTTCTGGAATAACATTTTTTGTCTATGGTGTGTTGACTGGTGAGGTTAACACTGGTTTTATCCTTATTTTTCCTTTTTTCGTGGGATCTGGGGTATATGCTTTGTTTGGAGTTGTTTTTATCTTTGTTTCAATATTGCTGTTCATGTTTGGGTTTGTCGATGTTGAATCGGATTTGAAAGAACTACAGGATTTTGGAGGAGGGAGAGATGATGATCATATTCTTGCTAAAAAAAGATTTTTTGAAGGTGGTGGCGTTGTGCTGATTGGGCCTATACCTATTGTCTTTGGATCTAATTGGAAAATAGCTGCTGTGCTGATAGTTTTAACGATTATTCTTGTTTTAATGTCGTTTGTTTTCACCGCAATTTTTTTCTGAAACACTCATAAATAATATTATTCTTTTTATACTTCACTTTTACCGAAAAAATAGCTTCCTAGACTCATCATAGCTATGCAGATTATAAGGAGAACCAGTAGGTCTATTAAGGGATGAAAATGGTTGTTTATTCCAGTGAGACTTCCACGTATCCCATCAACCATGTAAAATAGGGGGTTAATCATGAATATATCTCCTATCCATGTTGGCATTGTCTCCGTTAGTTTGTCTAATGGGAAAAATGCTGATGACAGGAAGAAGAGAGGAAGGATCAGCATGTTCATGATTAGTTGGAATCCCTGGAGGTCTTCCATTTTTGATGCGATGATCAAGCCGAATCCGACTGATGTAAATGCTATTATGATCATCATTATGAGTGTTAGTATAAGCTGAGATATTGTGGATACTCTTACGCCTAGACTGAGGGCTATGATCAGTATTATCAATCCCTGTATGAGAGCTGTTGTTGCTCCTCCTAGTGTTCTTCCAATTACTATGGAGAGTCTGCTAACTGGTGCTACTAGAACTTCCTGCAGAAATCCAAATTTTTTGTCCCATAACACTGATACCCCTGTGAACATGGATGAGAACATTATTGCCATTGCGATGACTCCTGGTGCTAGGAAATACATGTAATCTCCTTCTACGCCAGGTATTATTGCTTTGTTGAGACCAAATCCTAGTATGGTGAGGAAAAAAAGCGGTTGTATTATACTGGCTAGGAGTCTGCTTCGTGCTCTAATAAATCTTTTCATCTCTCTAAGCCACATGACGTAGATAGCTTGCAATTCTGTTATTTTTGACATCTATTTTTTTCCTCTATTGTTTTCTATAACGTATTTTAGCTATTTGTTTTAACGGATTTTCTGGTTCTTGTTCACGTATGCTTCTGCCAGTGTAGTGTAGGAATACGTCGTCGAGAGTGGGTTTTCTTACATTGATTGACTTTATCCTTATTTTTAGAGTTTGCGCTATTTCTACTATAGCTGGTATTTTTTCTTCTCCTTTTTCTACTCCTAGTGTTAAAAATGTGTTGTGTTGTTTTATGTTTTTGATCCATGTTTTTTTTTCTAGCTCCCTGCTGAGTCTATGCATATCTGAGCAGGAGAGTGTTATGATGTCGTTTCCAACAGAGTTTTTTAGATTGTTGATTGTGTCGATCACAAGTATCTGTCCGTGATCTATCATTCCCACTCTATCGCATAGATAGTCAGCCTCGTCCATATAATGTGTTGTTAGAAAAATCGTCGTGTTTTCCTTGTGGTTCATCTCTTTGATATAGTCCCAGATTACTCTTCTTGTCTGTGCGTCAAGGCCTAGTGTTGGTTCGTCGAGAAATAAAACATGGGGATGATGTATTAGACCACGTGCTATTTCAAGTCTTCTTTTCATACCACCGGAATAGTTTTTCACGAGTACATCCTTTTTTTCTGATAGATCGATGAGTTGTAGTAATTTTTCTATTCTTTCTTTCCTTTCCTCTTTCCTGATGCCATACATTCTTGCGTGGAAATCCAGGTTTTCTATACCAGTTAGTTCTGTGTCAAGTGCCGGCTCCTGGAAGACAACTCCTATGTACTGTCTTACTTTCTCTTTGTCTTTTGTTATATTGAATCCTGCGATTTCTGCAGTTCCAGATGTTGGATGTAGAAGTGTGGTTAGCATCTTTATCGTCGTGGTTTTTCCCGCTCCATTTGGTCCTAGAAACCCAAATATTTCTCCTTTTTTTACTGAAAACGATATGTGATCGACGGCTGTAAGTCCATTGAATTTTTTTGTAAGTTCTCTAGTTGTTATAATATCGTTCAAGATGATCGTTCTCCATTGGTTTTGATAAAAAACTTTTTTGTTTTTTTGCAGAATAATGGCGGGATTTTATTAATCTTATCTTTTCTTTTTTGTTATGGCGAAATAGTTGTCAGGAAATATTTTTGAATGGATTTTTACACTCTGAATATTTTCTATCTCTAATCCTGATTGTTTTATGTCTCTGATAAACTCTTTTTTGCTATAGAGATGATAATAACGAGGTATGTTGAGACTATGTTGTCTCCAGTAAATATAGATGTCACCGAATTCTTCTCTACCATGCTTTTTTTTATTGAACAACATTTTTTTTATGAAATGTTTTCTGTATCTATCCTGCCATCTAGACCATACACTAATAAGAGCTCTTCCATTTTTTTTAAGTATTCTATTTACCTCTTTTAGAGACTGTATTCGTTTTTTTCTTCCTCTTATGTTGTGTAACGCTGCGATAAAAATAATGGCATCCATGGTGTTTTCTTTGAGTGGTAGCTGTGTTATGTCTGCATGTATTAGCTCTGTGTTGTTGAGATGTTGTTTTTTGATTTTGTTTTTGGTGATGTTTAATAGCTTTTTTGAGATATCTAGGCCGATTGCCTTTTTGCAGTGTTCTGCACATGGCAGTAGATGTCTCCCATTGCCACATCCGAGATCAGCAATAGTATATGTGTCTGGTAATTGTTGTATAAAATCAATGCATTGTTTCCATGGTTTATTTCGTGTTGTGTTGAAGCTCTGAGCTATAGTATCCCAGGTTTTTTCGTTATCCTGCGGTCTTTTTTCCATTGTTTGCCTCCATTGCAAAAATTTTGGTAAGTCTATAAGGGAGATAAAACCATTGTTTGAAATGTTTTTTAATAAAATATTTAATGGAGTTTTCCGACGATATTTTCAACTGATGTTACAATATCCCCATTTCTCACTAGGTTAAACATCTTTTTTATATCTTTATAGAATGGTCTATCTTCTTCTAACTTCGACACCTTTTCTCTTATAACATTATATGCAGCTTCTATAGCTGGTGAGGGTCTGAGTGGTTTATGAAATTCAAGTCCCTGTGCTGCGGTCATGTATTCTATAGCAACAGTGTATTGTACATTTTTTAGTACCTTAAGTGATTTTAATGCCGCTGTTGCCCCCATGCTTACATGATCCTCCTGATTTGCCGATGTTGGTATAGAATCAGCTGTAGCTGGATGGCATAGTATTTTGTTTTCACTTACAAGCGCAGCAGCTACGTACTGGGGGAGCATAAAACCAGAATTCAGCCCACTTTTCTCAGTTAGAAATGGTGGTAGACCGGATAGATTGGAATCAACTAGTCTCGCTATTCTTCTCTCACTAAAAGAGCCTATTTCAGATATGGCTAATGTGAGAAAATCTAGTGCCATTGCTACTGGCTGGCCATGGAAGTTTCCACCAGAAAGACTCTCCATGTTTTCTGGAAATAGAAGAGGATTATCTGTTGCAGAATTGATCTCTGTTTCTAAAACAGATCTAACATATGATAATGCATCCATGGATGCACCAAAGACCTGAGGCATACATCGTAACGTGTAGGGGTCCTGTACCTTAGAACAGTTTCTATGTGATGCGATGATCTCACTATCACGAGTCAGCATCCATAGGTTTTCTGCACATTGAAGCTGACCCTTATGTGGTCTAGCTATGTGGAGCTCTTTTCGAAATGCTTGATCAGTTCCTCTTAATGCCTCAAGACTCATAACACCTGCTATCTGAGCATTTTTAAGTAGTAGATATGCATCTGAGAGAACCAGACAGCCGATGCCTGTCATGAGCTGTGTGCCATTTATCAACGCAATACCTTCTTTCGGCATGAGTGTAACAGGTTTGATGCCTTTTCGTCTAAACCCTTGTTTAGCAGACATTGTTTTTCCATCTACTATTACCTCACCCTCACCAACCATGGCAAGAGCTATATGTGCCAGTGGAATGAGATCCCCACTTGCTCCCAATGAACCTTTTTCTGGAACAACTGGATGGACTCTTTTGTTCAGCATATCAACAAGTAGTTTCACTGTTTTGGGTCTAACACCGGAGTATCCTTTAGCAAGTGAGTTTACTCGGAGGATCATCATAGCACGTACTACATCTATTGATAGTGGTTCTCCAACTCCGCAGGAGTGACTCCTTATAAGATTGAGCTGAAGCTCATCTAATTTTTTAGATGAAATTCTTTTGTTTGCAAGATTCCCAAAACCTGTGTTTATACCATATACAACCATGCCGTCATGAATCACAATTTTTTCAACCATCTCACAAGCCTTTTTTATCCTCCTCTCTGCTTCCTTCGTAAGTTTTACTTTTTCAAATTCTCTTGCAACCTTGACTACATCATTAATGGTTAAATGCTCTCCATCTATCTCTATCATAAAAAATACACTCCATCATCCTTATTTCTATTCGATCATAGGAACATTTAGATCTGTTTCTCTTACTACTTCAATAGCCTCCATATAGCCAGCATCTGCATGTCTAGCTATACCTATTCCCGGATCTGTTTTGAATACTCTTTTTATACGTTCATCAGTATCAGGTGTTCCATCGCATATCACCACCATACCTGCATGTGTGGACAGACCTATACCTACTCCGCCACCATTGTGTATATGAACGCTATCTGCACCAGCTGCACAGTTCAACAGTGCGTTAAGCAGAGGCCAATCTGCAATGGCATCGCTTCCATCAAGCATACCCTCCGTCTCCCTATATGGAGAGGCGACACTGCCGGTATCAAGATGATCTCTTGTTATGGCTATTGGGCCGATCTCCCCGGTTCTCACCATTCTGTTTATCTTTAATGCAAATCTCTCCCTCTCGCCATATCCCAACCAGCATACCCTAGCGGGTAATCCCTCCCATGGAAGATATTTTTCTGCAAGTCTGATCCAGTTGCATAGAACCCTGTCTCTGGGAAACATGTCGGTAACCACTTTGTCTGTCTTTAGAATATCTTCAGGGTTTCCAGAAAGTGCAATCCATCTGAATGGTCCCCGTCCAACGCAAAACATGGGTCTTATGTATGCTACAACAAAACCTGGATAGTTAAATGCATTTTTTAGTCCTGCCTTGTATGCCTGTCCCCTGAGGTTGTTACCATAGTCAAAGACCACGGATCCTTTTTTCTGAAAATTTAGCAAAGCTCCGCAGTGTTTTTTCATACTCTCCATAGACTCTCTAATATACTCCTTTGGATTTTCTTTTCTAAGCTTCAGAGCATCCCTTATAGATCTACCATAGTATCCAGCTGGGATATATCCATTAAGTTCATCATGTGCAGATGTCTGATCTGTAACTACATCTGGATGAAAACCTTCTTCTACCAGTTGAGGCATGATATCTGCACAGTTACCAACAACACCAATTGAGACAGCTTTTTTCTCCTCTTTAGCCTGAAGTGCCATCTCCATTGCATCGTAGATATCATCTGTTTTTACATCACAGAAACCTGTCTTCACACGTCGATCAATACGTTTCTCATCACATTCAATATCTATACAAACACCATTATTCATCTTTATAGCAAGAGGCTGAGCGCCGCCCATGCCCCCCATTCCACCAGTAAGTACAACCCGTCCAGTTAGATCACTGTTGAAATGCTTCTTGGCACAGGCTGCGAATGTCTCATAAGTTCCTTGGATTATACCCTGTGTACCGATATAACACCATGAACCTGCTGTCATCTGGCCATACATTATCAATCCTAACTCCTCAAGTTCACGGAACTTCTCCCATTTACTCCAATGCGGCACAATATTAGAATTTGCAATCAACACCCGTGGTGAGTTTTTCCATGTTTTGAATACGGCTACAGGCTTGCCAGATTGAATAAGCAATGTCTCATCGTCCTCAAGATCTTTGAGGGTCTCCACTATCTTCTCATAGCATTTCCAGTTACGCGCAGCCTTTCCAGTACCACCATATACAATCAGCTCCTCAGGAATCTCAGCGTTTTCAAGAGTGTTTTCTAACATACGTAAAATAGCTTCCTGTCTCCATCCTTTACATCTCAGCATTTCTCCTCTCGCGGCTTTAACAACCATATTTCTCCCCATAAAAAACCTCATTCTTTGCATCCTATAAATAATACTTAAAATTTTTTTATCCAAAAATCTTAATGCCATCATTTTTTGTTGAATAATCTCAAAAGAAACAGAGGCGAAACAGAGGCTAATCTAGAGAAGAAACTTTTAATGTTAGAAGCAAAAAGAGGGAAGGATGGCTGGTCTCACTAGGAGGGGATGGGATGCACTCTAACAAAAACAACAACTACCAGCCCAATTCCTTCCATTACATAAATAATAATAACCCATATATATGCTTTTCGCTTTTAAGTTAGTGATATACTTACAACATTGTTTCCTCTCAGTATTATTCTACCTAGCCTACGTTTTGTTTCATCCTTTGTTTCCTCGACATCCTCTAAAACAAGATTCATGTATTCATCGTATCCTAAAAGCCTTCCCTCTAGGCTTCTTCCATCTTTCAACAGAAGAACTAATCTCTGGTTCACTGCCTTTTCCAACAGATCTAAAGGTAATGTCATAGTAAAGAGGTAACTGAATTCTCCTTTTTAAAGATATTCCCCCTCCAGTTACTTATTTACTTCAGATATTTCAGCAGCTCAAAAATAAATGGAATGCTTTTCGCTGTGTTTTACTTTTTAGTGTAAGGATATTTTGATTTCACTTTATTTTGTTATGAATTAATATCTTGAGGGTATCCCCCGATCATTAGACTTGGATCACCAATTATATTCCATGATTCTACGACTTTCGCATCGATAAAGGAATCATTTTTAGCTGAGCTGTTCCAGTCTATTGGAAAGGTATCGATATATGATGATACTGCCTCAGCCCATGTTTCCCCGAGAACATGTATATGTTTTTGTCCGTAGCTTCTGAAAAACTCTACCTCCAGCCAGTTAAGGCCGCCATCAAATGAGATTTTATCTTCCTTTGTATATCCAAGTGCTGTGCATCCAATAGTAGCAATAGCTCCTCCGCCTATCTTACGTGTGAGCCACCAGCCCCAGCATTCAGGAGTTGCCTCTCCTCTATATCTACCTGTTTTATTAAAAAATCGTAGTATCGATACGTCAAATTGACAGTTATGGCAACCACTTACTACACATACAGGGAATCTACCATGGTTCCTCAGCCGGTACATGCTCCATACCTTTAATCCTGTGATAAAGGAGGTGCTATTTGGGGGATGATTACCCCATGTTGTTGGATTGCCATGCCCAACAAAATACACAAAACCACAACCCTTACTTAATGCTTTTATCACATCAGACTGCTTACTGAAACTTCCATCAGATGCATATAGCCTTACAGGGTTAAAACCTGTCATATTCTCTAAAGCTCTTTCAGCATAGTATTCTCCCTCATATCCAGTCCAGTTTGGATTCTGAGATTCTGGATAGGTATCACCAGCAACAACCAGCATATCTCCAAACCAGTCTTTACCAAAGGTCTTTGTTTCATAATCTATGATCTTTTTAACCACTATTTTTACCTCAAAAACATTTCTGCATGGTAGTCGTCCAACACATACATCTGGATATAGGTCAATTCCTTCGTCCTCCGCCTTATCCTCATACCATTCTCCAAAGATACCATCGTTGTCAGAATCCCATGTGGAAAAATTTCCATTGGAATCATATATGTCAGCATAGTAGAGATCAGTGATAAACTTGTCTTCCCATCCATCATCCATATGTACATAGCGTACTGGCACATACCACTTACCCCACTGCCCCTTCATGCCACCAACGAGAAGCACATATTTCACACCCCATTCCTCAACAGCGGTTTTTATAAAGTATTTGATTTTCTCGGCATCATCACGTCCCTTCCAGTACATCTGATCATATACCTCATCAAGAGTGACCAGTCTAGAGGATACACCCATTCTGTTTTTATGCAGTATAAGCGGCTGCAATGCTTTTTTAAATCTACTCGGGGCTATCACAAGAAGCTGATAAATAGAAGAGTTATCATTTTCTCCTACTGGTCCCATTTGGCATACGATGTTAGAGGATATATCTTTGGATGTATCATCACTGGTTTGTTTGCCGTTTTCCATGTTAGAGGCCTGTGTCATAGAGGAGCAAAGCAATAGGACCAGCATTATAAAAATAAAAATTTTTTTATAAACATCGTATATCATGTTTTTCCCTTCCAAATAAGATTAATATTGTTTTTCATTAATAAATTTTTTTAATGAAACTAGAAAAAACTGGGTCTAGAAAAAACCATGTTTATTGCTCTGAAAAAGTTATTAATCTGATACCTTATTTGCCATTTCTCTCTATGTACTCAACATGCAAATACTATTGCTATAGAAAAAGAAAAAATATGGAGACAGCAAAACACGGTATGAGGAATAGAAGAAACAGAAGAAACATAGGTACGATAAAACTAGTAATATTCGATATGGATGGAGTACTTGTGGATACAATTAGCTCCTGGAGATATATACATAACTACTTTGGGACAAATAATCAGAGATCCGTAGATCTTTATCTCAGAGGAGAAATAGATGATCTTGAGTTTATAAGAAGAGATATTTCCCTTTGGAAGCAAAACAATGAATATACCACCCGTGATAAAATAGCTGATATTCTGTATAGACTCCCAGTGATGTATGGATCAAAAAAATGCATAGCCACCTTGAGAAATCATAATATCAAAACTGCTATTGTAAGCGCAGGTCTTGACATTTTAGCTGAAAAAATCTCTAGAACACTTGGGATAGATTATTTCCTTGCAAATGGTCTAAAGACCGATAAAGATGGACGGATTACTGGAGAGGGTATTCTAAGAGTTCGCCTCATGCATAAAGATGAAGCTGTCAAAAAAATTATGGAAAAATATGACATACCACCTGAATACTGTGCAGCGGTCGGTAATTCCTGCTTTGATATTCCTATGTTTGAAACATGTGGCTTGGGTATAGCGTTTAATCCAGAGGATGAGTGTGTTAAAAAAGCAGCTGATGTGGTGGTAAAAGAAAAGAATCTAGCCCAGATTCTACCACATATACCTTCTTTGTTGAATAAAGACATATAAATTTCATTTTATTTTTAACATACCCATTTGTACCCTCAAAATAGGTCTCTTCTTTTTTAGTAACAGAAATGAATCGATCTGCATAAGAGTATATCATGTGTTCTCACTGAGTATTTATTCTTTCCCCTCAGATCATCGGCTAGTTTCCCATGAGTGGTTTGAATTCCTCGTATCTAAAAAGCTGATCCTGCCTCCAATTTTGCCTCTGTCTATGGTCTTATAAGTTGCAATGGATTAGATCCGTATAGCCTATACCTTCCGTTAGGGAAGTGGTACCTATTTATGTTTTGGTCGTAGATCGTATTGTACTTATCCTATAATGAGAGTTGTTTTCTCTGTTCACCGTTTAAATCACAGTATCAACACTTTCTAGTTTCATCAGTTTTTTGGAAAATTTTAGATAACAACTGTTAGGTAATCTTTAAATATACTAAAAAACAATGTACCACTTAATATAAAAAAGAAATATTTAAATAATATGTGGGAAATAAGTAAGAAAACATGATCTCCAAAAAATTTGGGTTATGTAGAGTGTCATCATATGCTTAGGTATATATTATGTCTTCATGTCTCCAGTGTCTCAGCAAAATGTTTGATGTGGTTGTGAAAATTATGATGGAAAAATTGTATTATGTAACATCTTTGTGTGTCTCAATACTTCTTATAACATCGACTGGTGTCGTTCTATCTGATGTTGTCTATCGAGATATGGAATATGGAGATCTAGAAAGAAACATGTGCAGTTGGAACGTAGAGATAGTAAGAGTGGATAAATCTCCTATGTTACTATCCGCAAATAAGCAAATTTCGGATTCTTTATTTACTTTTGTTCCAAATGCTTTAAACATAAATTATCAGGTTACACATGGGTTGGAGGATGAGAAACATCCTGCCTTGGGTAGATATGGTGTTGAAACATTTGTAGCTGCATATGAGGATCCAAATGCTGAGGACATTGTATGGACCTTTTCTATAGATGGCGGCAACACATGGGCTGATGGTATTTATTGGAATCTCGATGGTTTCCCTGGATATCCAGCTATCGACTATTGGGGTTCTGATATGCGTTTCTTCGGAACCTTCGTCCCTGCTCCAGAGGACAACGCTGGTGGTTCAACATATCTGTTTGAATGTACAGATCCTGCTGACCCTGCAACGTACAACCTGGTTTACTGGAACTGGACAGAGTATGGCTGGCATGACACAAAAGATGTGGATATAGCATGTGACAACAGTCAAAATGAATGGGAATGGGGTATTACAAGCCTGGTCACAAGTACTACATATGGTCAGGGATATACAGATGGTCCCACGATAAGCTATGCGGATCCAGAGGACCCAGATAGAGCATACATCAACTGGTATTATGGCTATGATGGATGTAATCACACCAGTGTAGACATAGATTCTGTTACATATAAAACATATGCAGTCTATGATTGGTATAATGAGAGTATGTGGAAGCTATTGGTCCGTGTAGATGATTTTAGCAACTGGGAGTGGCAGGGAGCAGCCATATATACTGTAGAGGGCATGGGTAATCTCACCTGTCCATCTATAGCAGCACATAATGACAATCTCGTCATACTAGTGGAGACAGATGAAAATGGGAGCAAGGACATTCTATGTATATATTCCAGACAGGGAATGAACAACAACAGCCTGGATACCAGCCTTGTTGTCGACTCACCTGACAATGAATGCTTCCCCAGGGTTTCCTTTGTTGAAAACAACACATTCATATGCACATTTGTAAAAAACAGAAACCTCTATAAATCCATATCTACAGATGGAGGAAGACATTGGAGTGAACCTGAACAGATAAATGATGTGAAAGGAACTGTTGTCGAAGAATACAAAACATCTGATTTATGTGAACAAGCCACAAATGCTGTCTGGGAAGACGATAGAAATGGAAACATCGACATATACCTCGGAGAACTCATACCAGTGCCTCCACAACCTCCATCTCTAAAAATTGGAGGAATCACAGGAGGCCCAGACATAACAGTAACGATCAAAAACACAGGAGACCTAGCTGTAGAGAATCTTACATGGAACATAACTGTGATTGGAGGGACCACCGGAAAAATAGATGTAAAAACTAATGGAGTTATCCCAGAACTCCAAGCACATCACTCGACACATATCAAAACAGGGCAGATAATAGGATTCGGTCCAGTTGAGATAAACATCACTATAAACGCATCAGGAATAAAAACTGTTACCAAAAGGATAAATGGAATAACAATAGGAGTTTGGACAACCGTTTTAGACCCAAACCTCATACCAGTAACTGGTATAGTCACTAATAAAAGAACATCAAAACCAGTTGTTGGAGCAAAAATCGTGGCTAAGCCAAAAACCATACCAGCACCCCTTCTAAGATGGAGCTGGACCGGCAGAATACCATTCCATAACTTTTATAACAGAGGAGTCTTCATACTTCTACTACCGCCAGGAACATACAACATAACTGCACACAAGAGATGGTACAAACCAGAAACAAAACCCATTGTCATAGAACCAGGATCCTCACCTATAAAAATAAATCTTTCTCTTGAGCCAAGATTTGTGTTCAAAAAATAGGGATGGATAACAAAGAAAAACGATGTCCAGAAGTGTAAAAAACCCAATATTACTATAAGCCCCAACATCTAAAAAACATTTCTTCTATCTCCTATTTATAAGAAAAAAATTTTGTACAAATAATTATTAGGCTGTTGAAAAATTAATTACACCCTCCCAGCTTTTCATTTTGCTGGGATGCACAAATGAAAAAAACTAGGAGGGTTAGCTTAAGAAAGATTATCAAGAATTTAAATCTTTCAGAAGCAG
>Ga0164318_10003595_pt1 | contig 14716 bp, 11 predicted proteins | sample GuaBasSedimGuay9_FD_113734 | JGI IMG/M metagenome (GOLD analysis project Ga0164318, IMG submission 113734) | Subseafloor sediment microbial communities from Guaymas Basin, Gulf of California, Mexico - Guay9, Core 4571-4, 0-3 cm | ecosystem: Environmental > Aquatic > Marine > Hydrothermal vents...
AATACGAAGGCATGCTGCTCCGTGTCGAAAATGCGGTTTGTGTCGATCCTGACTTGGGCTATGGCGAATGGCTGGTCGATGACGGCACAGGCCCGCTCCGCATCGATGACTACATCTACCACTTTACGCCTGACTCCGGAACTACTTACAACATAACTGGAATTCTGCACTACTCTTACGGTAACTACAAACTTGAGCCTCGCAGTGCGGATGACATCGAAGTCGTTCAAATTCATGATGTTGCACTTACACAGATCGTCGAACCGTCCGAAAACCTCTACAACATCGGAACGACGATTATGCCGAGCGTGATGCTGAAGAACAACGGGACTGCGGCTGAGAGCGTCACGGTTACCGTAACGGTCTCCATCCCGGTGTTGACCAAGAGGAGCTTTGCCAAGAGCATCGCAGCCGACGATGGCATGGCTTCTAAACAGGATTCCGTCGTCTATGAAGAGGAACTCGTGGTGCCTGTCGATCCGGGCGATTCCGTGCTCGTCATCTTCAACGAGGTAACCCTCGAATGGCCGGGCGATGTCATGTTCGGATTCACTGCGACGATTCCTGAAGACGACATCAACCCCGATGACAACACCATCGGAACAAGCATCTTCGTTGTGGAACACGATGCTGCGGTTACCGAGATAGTCTCGCCGACGGAGCCGATTTACAATCTCGGGGATGTCATTGTGCCAGAGGCTGTTGTCGCCAACAACGGCAACATGGCTGAGGACATCGATGTCTATGTGCGGATCTGCCTCTACGGTGAAGAGGTCTATTCCGACATGGCGACCGTCTCGGTCGATGCAGGTGCAACGGCATCGGTCTCCTTCGACGGGTTCACAATCGGTCAGCCCGGCGATTACACGGTGGTCTTCTGGACATCGGTCTGCTGCGACCTCGATGCGACGAACGACACGATGATGACGAGCTTCTTTGTGCCTGAACAGGTCTTGCCTGACACCCAGGCGTTCTTCGAGCCGTCCGCAGGCTCTGGATGGGAGTTTGGCACGCCGCAAGCAGGGCCTGGCGCTGCCTACGAGGGCGAAAACGCATGGGGAACCGACCTCGATGCCAACTATCCTGACAACGCCGATTGGCGGCTCGTAACGCCTCCAATCACTATCACCGGCGAGCATCCGGTCATGATGTTCTACCACTGGTATGCGTTCTCGGACGCTGACGGTGGCAGGGTCGAATACTCGACCGATTTTGGCGAAACTTGGACTCCGATAGAGCCTGAAGGTGGTTATCCGGGCTATTCCGATGTGTTCGGCAGCGATGCGTTTGTCGGCAGCAGCGACGGCTGGCAACTCGTTACATTCGACCTCTCCGGACTGGGCGACGGCGTCTATCTCTTTGCTCTCCATTTCATGTCGAACGATGCTGGCAACGACGCCGGCTGGTTCATCGACAACTTCATGTTGACCGACCTTTCCAGCGAAGTGCCGGGCGATGTGCGGGCTGTGGAGATCGGGCTGCCTGAAGCGACACTGCATGTTGGCGAGATGTTCCATCCATGGGCGGTTGTGGCGAACAACCTGTTCGGGCCTACAACCTCGTTCTATGTGCACGCCAAGATTTTCGGACCCGACGGAGACCTGCTTTACAACTACCGTGTGCTTGTGGAAGACCTTGGCGCTGGTGAAGTTGACACGGCTTACTTCCCATCGGCGTTTATCCCGGTGACTTCAGGCACTCATCGCATCGAACTGACCGTCGTCAAAGCAGGCGACCCTGTGCCGATGAACAACACATTGACCGCAACATTCGATGTCATGTCCGGAAAAGCACTTGCAGGCGTCGGCACAGAGATACCAAGAGCCTTCTACCTCGCACCCGTGAAACCGAATCCGTTTAGGACGGCGACAACGGTGGAGTTTGGTCTGCCGAGAGCGGCACATGTCGAGATCGGCGTCTATGATGCAACTGGAAGACTTGTCAAATTGCTCGTGGACGGCGAATTCGCCGCTGGAATCCACAATGTCGGATGGGACGGCAGGAATGCGTCGGGCAGCCGTGTGGCAGCGGGCGTCTATTTCGTGCGTATGCGCACATCGACCGGATTCTCCGCTGTGAAACGGATTCTGATGCTCGAATAGCGAACCATTTGGTGGGCAAGTTCTTGGGGAGGGCCTCGCGCCCTCCCTTTTTGTTTTTGGGGGTGATGTTATTTTTGGCTATTTGTTAAATTTGACTGTCATAATGTCGTTATCTTAGAATTTGTTTCGCTATGAATAAAGATTACAGTCCGTTTACCCCTGGAAATCCTGTTCCTGTGGAACTTTTTGTTGGTAGAAAGGAGCAGATTGAGGAGATGCTGCGCTATGCGGTGCAGGCAGCTAACGGACGGATGGAGAATGTCTTCCTCATCGGAGACAGGGGCATCGGTAAAAGTTCTTTTGCCTCATTTTTGAGACATCTTCTTGAGGAAAAATATGGATTTTTACCAGTCCATGTATTTCTCGGCCGTATAGATACACTTACCGGAATGGTCAGGCTCATATTCGACGAAATCCTGAAAGTCTCAAGACGAGAAAAATGGTTTGACAGAGTTAAGAGTTTGTTTGGCAAATATATCAAAGAAGTCGGATTCTTCGGGATTTCCGTTAGTTTTTCGCCCCCTGAGAGCGAATTGCAAGAACTTGTCCGAAACTTTCCCTATGCTCTTGCTAACTTGCTGAAGGAAATCAGGAAAGAAAAGGCCGGTTTGTTTATTGTGCTCGATGACATAAACGGACTTTCACAAAAGCCGGAATTCGCCAATTGGTATAAGAGTTTTGTCGATGAGATTTCGGTGCGATATAAGGAGTTCCATCTGTTGAATATGCTCATAGGGTTGCCTGAGATACGCGACCAGATGTCTCGAATGCAGCCTTCGCTCATGCGTATCTTCAGAATTCTGCATATTGAAAGGCTGAAAGATGCTGAAGTTGAGGAATTCTTTAGGAAAGCATTTGGTCGTGTTGAATTTAAAGTCGAAGAAAGCGCTTTGAAATTGATGGTCAGATATTCCAGCGGATTGCCGTTGCTGATGCACGAGATAGGCGATGCAACATTCTGGCTGGACAAGGATGGAGTTATCGATTTCGATGACGCATGGCATGGTATCCTCAAAGCAGCAGAAAATGTTGGACAAAAGTATTTAGACCCCAAGGTTTACAGAGCAATCAGAAGCCAACGGTATCGCTCAATCCTTCGTAAACTTGGAAGCGACCCAGAAATCCCTTTAACCTGCAAGTTCAAAAAACGAGACATCGAAAAGAAGTTGAACGAGACTGAGAAAAAAGTTTTTCACAATTTCTTAAAGAGAATGAGAACACTGGGCGTCATCGAACCCGACATCGAAGAGGGAAGAGGAGCTTACAGATTCACAAACGCAATTTATCCTATCTATATCTGGCTTGAGAGTCTTGAAAGAAAAAAGAAAAATTTGTGATGAACTCCCTCCGTTTTTTATAAAAACTCGCTTTCGAGGATCTAAACTGGAATTACCCCTACTTGTAGTTATACCGATACCGTTTTGTAAGTCATCCTGAGACAGCCTCCCTGATGTAAGGATAAAAAGTTAGTTTCCTTAACCTCTGAGGAGTAAGAGAGATACATCGGTTTTGGTATTACTCCGCTTCTTCACTTTTATCTCCACAAGCCCACCCACTGTCACCGCTCTTGCAGTTTGAGCAAGTGTTTTTTTGCTGTTTGCACTATTGAGGCTGGGGGTAACGGCCTCTATAATCAAAATCCGCAATTTCAAGGCCTTTGTGGCCTTAAATTGTTTTTACTCAAAGAGCTGGAATAAAATGGTGAAAGACGAGATCCTGAAAATCAGAGGAAAATCGGAGGGGAAGAACGAAAGGCCTCGTTCTGATTCCATACTCAGCGAAGAAGAGGAGCTTGAGGCCCTCGAATTGGCAAAATTTTATATAATTTCCGGAAAGTATGACGAGGCTGAACGGCTCTTGCACGATGTCCTGAAGAAGAATCCAGGCAATATCGAGGCGCTTTATCATCTGGGATTGCTTTATGAACTCACCAATAGACTGGATGAAGCCATCAAGAAGTTCCAGAATGTTCTTCAGCTAAATCCTTCACACAAAGAGGCGGAGGAACATCTGCACAAGCTTATGGAGATTTGATAAGATGAAAAAGGAATTGGTCAACAATTTGGAATTTGTCGCTTTGTCGAGAGAAAAAATCGTGTCGGAAATAGGGAAGGTCATTGTTGGTCAACATGAAATCATTGACCAACTGTTGATAGCACTTTTCTCAGGCGGACATGTCCTTATAGTCGGAGTTCCCGGACTGGCTAAGACTTTACTTGTTAAAACCTTAGCGTCAATCCTCGACCTGAAATTCTCGAGGATCCAGTTCACACCGGATCTGATGCCTTCTGACATCATCGGGACGGACATAATCGAGGAGGACTTGGAGACCGGACGCAAACATTTCAAATTCGTCGCAGGCCCTATTTTCGCAAACATGATACTCGCCGATGAGATCAACAGGACACCGCCTAAGACCCAATCGGCACTCCTTGAGGCCATGCAGGAACTCAAAGTTACCGTCAACGGACGCGATTACTTCCTTGAACCGCCCTTCTTTGTTTTAGCGACACAAAACCCGATAGAACAGGAAGGAACATATCTCCTTCCAGAGGCACAGCTCGATAGGTTCATGTTCGAGCTAAGGATCGATTATCCGAGTTACGACGAGGAGAAGCAGATAGTGGTTGAGACGACGGCGCCCGAAGTCTCTCAACCTGAGAAGGTCTTGGAACGCAACGAAATCCTGGAGTTACAGAAATTTGTCAGGATGGTGCCCGCACCGGATCATGTGGTTGATTATGCCGTTCGGCTGGTCAGAGCGAGCCGACCAAAGGGCGAGTTCGCAACAAAGATGGTAAAGGATTTTGTCGAATGGGGCGCAGGTCCGAGAGCATCGCAATTCCTCATATTGGGCGCAAAAGCCCGTGCTTTGCTCAGGGGCAAGCCTGTGCCGACAATCGAGGATGTTAAAGCCATCGCATATCCTGTTTTAAGACACAGAATCATAGTCAATTTCGCTGCAGAGGCCGAAGGGATAACTTCGGAAGACATCATTGCCGACCTGCTCGAAAATGTGTCAGAGTCGTAAGGAAGAAATAGACGAAATTTATCTGATCGTCATTCCACACTTCCCTACCCGTCAAAGTGCCCCAAATGGATTGTGCGCATGGGTTTTATTCTGAAATAGTGGCCTTTTTTCGTTTGTTTCTCGGCATCAATGAAAATTTAAGAGAGTTCGGATCCGGACACATCGAAATTTTCCAGTGAGAGGCATCGCTCGCCTGTTGAAATTCTCGGAAATTTTGGCAAATAATCACAGGTCAATTTGCTCAAATTCGGAGAGATATGATGGAAATGGATCTGGAAAAACTGAAAAAGGTGCAGATCGAGCTGGCTAAGCGCGTGGAACTGAGGCCGTTTGAGTCGGAGGTCCGATTCGTGGTCGGACTCGATGTATCTTATAGCCGCAAACTTAACAAGATGGTGGCAGCCGCAGTCGTCTTGTCATACCCGTCGATGCGCGTCGTCGAATATTCGTGGAGCGTCAGGGATGTCGAATTTCCTTACGTGCCTACATTTCTCTCGTTTAGGGAACTGCCAGCAATTGAAGAAGCGTTCACAAAGCTTAAGCACAAAATCGATCTGGTTTTGGTCGATGGTCAGGGCATCGCACACCCGCGAGGTCTTGGGATCGCAGCGCATTTCGGCGTGGAAATGATGGTTCCGACCATAGGATGCGCCAAATCACATCTCTTCGGCAAATGGACTATGCCCACACCCAAACGCGGGGAATGGACACCGATCATCGAAAACGGTCAGGTCATCGGCGGTGTAGTCCGCACAAGGGACAATGTGAAACCTATTTTCGTGTCGCCCGGCAATTTGATTGATGTTGAGAATGCTGTAAAATGGGCACTAAAACTAAGTATCGGTTATCGATTGCCGGAACCCATCAGACTCGCTGATAAAATCTCGAGGAGGATCGTAAATGAAGGAATTTGAAGGAAAAACCGTTATAGTTACAGGGGCAAGCCGAGGAATAGGCTGGGCAATCGCTAAGAAGTTCGCAGAAAATGGGGCAAATCTGGCACTTGTGGCAAGGAATAAGGAATTATTGGACAAAAGAGTAGCTGAGTTGGAACAACTTGGGGTCGAAGCTGTTGCATTTCCTGCCGATGTCTCTGACTTTGAAAGGGTCTCCCAAGTTGTGAACCATGTAGTTGAGCGCTTTGGACATATAGATGTGCTCGTCAACAACGCAGGGATAACAAGGGATAGATTGATCATCAGAATGAGCGAAGATGATTGGGACTCTGTGATCTCGATAAATCTGAAGGGCGTGTTCAACTTCTCGAAAGCGGTGGTGCGGCAGATGATGAAGCAGAGGAAGGGGGTCATAGTCAACATATCGTCGATTATCGGGATTATCGGCAATGCCGGTCAGACGAACTATGCGGCGTCAAAGGCCGGAATTATTGCCTTTACCAAGTCCTTAGCCAAAGAGGTCGGCGCAAGGAATATCAGGGTTGTCGCTGTGGCTCCGGGATTTATAGAGACCGACATGACAGCAGCGCTTCCGAACGAGATAAGACAGGAGTATGCCAAACGGATACCGCTTGGAAGGTTTGGCAAACCCGATGATGTCGCTGAACTTGTGCTTTTCCTTGCGTCCGAAAGGGCGAGTTACATTACCGGTCATGTGTTTGTCGTGGATGGTGGGATGACATGAAGGGGCGATCATATGTAAAATTTACCAAAATCATAACTCTTGGGGGTCGTTACCATGATGAATGGTAAAAGAACAGTTGATATGCTTGTCAGGGCGAAACTTCTGACGCCCGAACAAGCTCAACTCGTCCTCACTGAGCACCAAAGAACTAAAACAGATGTTACCACAATCATCACAAGACTTGGAATAGCCACGGAAGACGATATCGTCAAAGCTTTGGGTCAAATTTACAAAATTCCGGTGATCGACCCCACGACCGAGAAGATTGACGAGAATGTTTTGAAATACATCCCTGTCGATGTTGCAAGGAAATATAAAATTTTTCCGATCAGCAAGAGGGGACGAGTCCTAACAATAGCAATGACAGACCCTACAAACTACAACATCATCGACAACTTGAAGTTCATCACCGGTTTTGAGATCGAACCCGTGCTTGCCACAGAGACCTCGATAATGAGGGCGATCGACCAGTATTACGGCGCTGAGGATAGGCTGAAGGAACTTTTGGAATCTGTTAAGGAAGCCGAGAGCGGCATCGAAGTGGTCGAAGAAGAGGAGGAGGCTGGCCCTGAAACGGCCGCCGCACTCATCGAGGAAGCCCCTGTCGTCAGATTGGTCAACGGGTTGATAATCGAGGCGGTGAAAAGGCGTGCAAGCGACATCCATATCGAACCTTACGAGAAATATGTGCGCGTCAGATACCGCATCGACGGCGTCCTCCATGAGATCATGCCCATCCCGTATCGTCTTAAGGATGCCGTTGTGTCCCGAATTAAGGTCATGTCGCGACTCGACATCGCCGAAAGAAGGCTGCCGCAGGACGGACACATCAAGATGAAACTGCCAGATGGTCGAAAGATCGACCTCCGTGTGTCAACGCTTCCGACGCTTTTCGGTGAGAAGGTGGTCATGCGTATCTTGGATAAGTCCAATCTCAGGCTCGACCTTGCAAAGCTTGGCATGGAAAAGGAAGCGCTCGAGGTGTTCCTTGAGGCCATCGAACGGCCTTACGGTATCATCTTGGTAACTGGTCCGACGGGAAGCGGTAAAACGACGACACTCTATTCCGCAATATCGAAACTCAACAAGCCAGAGGTCAACATCATGACCGCCGAAGACCCTGTCGAATATGACTTTCCGGGCATCAATCAGGTTCAGATTCGTGAGGACATCGGGTTGACCTTTGCCGCCGCACTGCGCGCATTCCTGCGCCAAGACCCTGACATAATCTTGGTCGGAGAGATCCGCGATACCGAGACGGCGGAAATAGCTATCCGTGCAGCACTTACTGGACACTTAGTCCTTTCGACATTGCACACGAACGACGCACCGAGCACGATAAGCCGTTTGATCGACATGGGGATACCACCATATCTCGTCGCAGCTTCGCTCAATCTTATTGTTGCCCAGAGACTTGTCAAAGTGATCTGTCCGAATTGTAAGACGCCATATCATCCGACCAAAGAAGACCTTTTGAAACTCGGAATCACACAGGAAGAATTCGCTGGTGCAACGGTTTACTATGGGCGTGGTTGCAACATGTGCAACAACACGGGATATCGAGGCAGAACCGGCGTCTATGAAGTCATGAAGATAACGCCGGAGATCCGTGAGATGATCCTGCGGAATGAACCGATTCACAAAATCAAACAAAAGGCGATTGAGCAAGGCATGATAACGCTGCGTGAGGCAGCCATCCGTAAACTTTTGGCGGGAAAGACCACAATTTCAGAAGTCCTTAAGGCAACTGTGGAGGATTGATGTCATGGCTTTGACGATGGAAGATTTATTAAAAGCTATGGTTGAACGGAGGGCTTCGGATTTGCACATTATAGCTGGATTACCACCGTTTCTTCGTGTTGACCAAAAGCTTGTCCCATTGGTCGATCGACCGCTTGCCCCATCGGAGACCAGATCGTTGATTTACAGTGTATTGACCGACAATCAGAAGAAAAGGCTTGAAACAGAACTGGAATTAGATTTTGCGATTTCAATTGAGGGCGTTAGCCGTTTCAGGGCAAATGCGTATTGGCAGAAGGGCACATTGGCAGCCGCTATAAGGCGTATCCCTATACGAATTCCGACCCCTGAAAAACTTGGTTTGCCACCTGTCGTTTCCGGCCTCGCCCAGAAAAGTCAAGGTCTTGTGCTCGTTACAGGACCGACCGGAAGCGGTAAGACCACAACATTGGCGTCTCTGATCAACAAGATCAACAATGAGCGGTCGGTGCACATCATAACGATTGAAGACCCAATTGAATATGTTTTTGTGCCGAAGTTGGCGATAATCTCTCAGCGTGAGGTCGAACAGGACACACAGTCGTTTGCAAGAGCGCTCAAGTTCGCATTACGGCAGGATCCTGATGTCATTATGGTCGGTGAGATGCGCGATGTGGAAACAATTGCGGCTGCACTCACGGCCGCAGAGACAGGCCACTTGGTGTTGGCCACCTTGCACACCTATTCGGCAATCGAGTCGATCAACAGGATCATCGATGTCTTTCCAGCGCACCAGCAAGCGCAGATCAGGACGCAGCTCGCCCAAGTCGTTGAGGCCGTTATTGCTCAGCGGCTTTTGCCAAGAGCGTCCGGAAAGGGGCTTGCCCTCGCAGTGGAGGTCATGATCGCAACCCCTGCAATCAGAACGCTTATCCGTGAGTCGAGAATTCACGAAATTTATGGTGTGATCCAGACGAGCCAGCGCTACGGCATGAGAACGATGAATATGTCGCTTATAGAGCTTTACCGAAAAGGCGAAATAAGCTGGCAAACCGCTCTGCTGGCATCACCCAATCCGGAGGAACTCAAACGAATGGGACGCGAAGCCGGTGTCGTCGTAGCCTAAAATCGACAAAATTTTAACAAAGGGGAGGGATTTTAAATGCCAACCTTTTCGTGGACAGGTAGATTGGCAAGACAACCTGTCTCAGGAAAAATTAAAGCCAAATCTCTTGAGGAGGCCATTCTCAGACTGAGGGAGCGGGGGGTCATCATCGAGACCATCCATGAGGTCAAAGGCGGCCTCACACTTACCTTCCTTCAGAGAATCACCGCTAAGGATTTAGCTGTCATAAGCCGTCAGTTCTCAACCATGATAAACGCTGGAATCCCTGTGGTGCAGTGTCTTGAGATCCTTGCCGAGCAAACGACAAAGGAGAAGCTCAGATCCGCACTCTATGACATCAAAAGAGAGGTCGAGGGCGGTAAAACGCTCGCAGATGCGTTGAGAAAATACAAGAACATCTTCGGCGATTTCTTTATCAGCATGGTCGAGGTCGGTGAGATGGGCGGCTCGCTCGGCTCGACGCTTTCGCGTGTCGCCGACTACTACGAGAAGGTCACAGCGCTTCAGGGTAAAGTCAAAGGCGCTATGGCCTATCCGATGGTCGTGTTGGTCGTTACCATCGGCGTCCTTGTCCTTATGTTGACCAAACTTGTTCCGACATTTGCAGCACTTTACGCAGAAACAGGTGCAGAACTTCCGGGACCGACTCAACTACTTCTGAATGTGAGCACATTTGTCAAAAACAATTTCGTCTATGGGATCTCGCTCCTTTTCGCCATCGTTTTTATCTCGAAACGGGCGCTTCACAATCCGGCTATCAGGTTCAGATGGGACGCATTGACTTTAAGGATACCGATATTTGGAGGACTGCTCCGTAAAACAGCCGTTTCGCGCTTTGCAAGGACACTTGGATTGCTCATCCGCAACGGCGTTCCGATACTCCAAAGTCTTGAGATCACGGCACGGGTTGCTGGCAACAAGGTCATTGAAAAAGCCGTGCTCGACGCAAGGCGAAACATCGGAGAGGGCAAATCGCTGACGGGTCCTCTAAGGGACAGCGGAGTCTTTCCGCCTATGGTCATCCACCTTGTCAATGTCGGTGAGCAGACCGGTAGGTTGAGCGAAATGTTGGACAAAATTGCCGACTTCTATGAGGAGGAGGTGGATGCAGCGGTTTCGGCTTTGGCGTCGGTCATCGAGCCTGTCATGTTGGTCTTTCTCGGTGGACTTGTCGGAGGCATGTTGATCGCACTTTACCTGCCTATCTTCTCGCTCGCAGGAACAATCCAAGAATAAGGCAGATGAGTGTTCGGGAGTATCGCATCCTCACCATATTCAGGCTTTCCGCTGTAACTGTCATTCTCGGCGGTGCAATTTACTATTTCAAAGTCTTTTTTGAGAAATTTAATCCCTATTTTCTTTACTACCTCGTTGGTCTGTTCATAGCGGTCTATGCGATTTCAATTGCGTTGTGGTTTTCACTTCGTTCTCTGAGATTTCCGAAAGCTGCGGCCTACCTGATAGTTACACTTGACGCAGCGGTTTACACATCGCTCATCTTCGTGTCAGGTGGGCTTTGGAGTCCTTTCTCATTTCTCTATGTCTTTGCCATAATAGGCGCTTTGCCTGCACTCAAGCTAAGAGGTGCTTTCTTCGCCGCATTCATTTCCACACTTTTCTATGCATTCCTTGGATTCCTGCAATACAGTGGGGTGCCTTCCCCGCTTGAAACCGTCATAAGTTCTGTCGAAGGCGAGAGATTGCCTGAAATAACCCTTGTGGAAGCTATCTTTAAGCCTTTTTTTACAGGCCTCATTTTCTTTTTCGTAGCCGCTGTGGCCGGGTTCTTGGCTGAACGCATATCGACATTGCACATCGAGGTGGAAAATGTCCGAAGGAAACTGCGACAGGCAAGGATAGACACCAAACTTATCCTCGAACAGATGCCCAGCGGAGTGGCGGTTATCGACCTACATGGCAGGATTTTGTTTTTCAATGCGTCCGGGAAACGGTTGCTCGGCTTGCATCGTGTTCCCAAACATCTCAACGAGTTGCAAGGCTTTTGTCCCGGCTTCCACCGTGTCATCAGCCGCATAATGGACGAACTTGGTGAAAAAGGACAAGGTGCTTTGGAAGACACTCTCACAATAAACGGGGATGACCGAGCCTTTAATGTTCGATGGGCTAAGCTTGAAGAAGGTGAGACAAAGGGCATCGTTCTCGCTTTTGAGGACATCACCGAGAGCAAAAGGCTTCAGGAAGAGCTCAAAGAGAAAGAGAAATTGGCGGAAATTGGCTATGTAGCGGGACTTATAACACATGAAGTCAAAACAGCGGCAACAATTCTCAAGACCGCAGCCGAACTGATAGCGTCCGGACGGCTCAATCGAGGTTCTAAGGAAGCCGTTAAAAAGATACTTAAAGACGGCTCCCATAAATTGTCTAAAACTATCTCAAACCTCATGGGTTTTATCAGGAAGGAGTCGCTCGATTTTCAGGAGATCGACCTTGACAAATTTCTAAGAGACCTTATCTCAACTTACAAAATTCTCGGTCTTTGTGATGTTCCCATCGATTACAAATTTCAAGGTCCTGAGAAAGTTGTAGTCGATCCTTTGAAGTTTGAGAGCATAATACGGAACATCCTTGAAAATGCGCTTGATGCGGTCAAAAAAGTTGAAAATCCAAAAATTGAGATAGGAACGGTTCCTTCAGGTGGTGAGATTACCGGAGTAACCCAAAATGTTACAGTTGAGAGCGGATTTTGGGGTATCTATGTAAAAGACAATGGGATAGGTATAAACGAAGATGTGAGGGATAAAATAATGAAGCCATTTTTCACGACCAAATCGAAGGGACTTGGAATGGGCTTGACATTGAGCCAAAAGTTCATAGAGGCGCACGGTGGCAAATTCATTGTTGATTCAAAAGAGGGGTTGGGATCGATCTTTATCGTGCTTCTACCCTTAAATCCTTTGAATCAGGAGGGAATGTGAGATGACCGGCCGTGTGCTCGTGGTTGACGATGAACGTAGCGTTGCGGAGTTGCTCGAAATAGCCTTGAGGAACGAGGGTTATGAAGTAGAAACGGCCTACTCTGCCAGAGATGCCTTGCACAAGGCGGCACGGTGGACGCCTGATGTGGCACTCGTCGATATAAGGATGGAGGACATGAGCGGAATAGAACTGCTTTCTGCTTTGCGTGAGATAGGCGATGTCGCTGTGATCATGATGACCGCCTATGCTTCGGTCGAAACTGCTGTTGAAGCGATGCGGCGCGGCGCTTTTGACTACATCACGAAACCGTTTGAACTTGATGAGATCAAGCTTGTTGTTGCACGGGCTTTTGAATATAAATACCTGAAAAGTGAAAACTTAGCCCTCAGAGAGGAACTCAAAAAATACAAAGTCTCGGAAGAGGTTATCGGAAAAGACCCCAAGTTCCTGAAAGTCCTTGAGAAGGCAAAGATGGTGGCACGGACGGATTCCACTGTTTTGCTTGTCGGTGAAAGCGGGACGGGCAAGGAGCTGATAGCCAGAGAGATACACAAGATGAGCCGAAGGGCTAACAACCTGTTCATCCCTGTGAACATTGCGGCTATACCGGACGAACTCATTGAAAGCGAATTGTTTGGCCACAAAAAGGGGGCGTTCACCGGCGCAACATCTGACAAGAAAGGGCTTTTTGAGGCTGCAAACGGCGGAACCTTGCTGCTCGACGAGATCAGCGAGGCTTCTCCAAGACTTCAGTCCAAATTGCTCAGAGCTATCGAGACCAAAGAGATAATACCTTTAGGCTCCACGAAACCGATAAAGGTCAATGTCAGGATAATAGCTGCCACAAACACAGACCTCCGAGAGGCTGTCCGCAACGGTAAGTTCAGGGAAGACCTGTTTTATCGGCTCAATGTCGTTACGATCAAACTGCCGCCTTTGAGGGAGCGGAAGGGCGACATCCCGTTGCTGGTCGAATACTTCCTGAGAAAATATTCTGAGAAACACGGGATTCCGAAAAAACGCTTTTCCACGAAAGCGATGCAGATCTTGATGAGGTATCATTGGCCCGGCAACATCCGTGAGCTACAAAATGTTGTTGAACAAGCCCTTATCTTGTCTCAAGGTATGGAGATAGAGCCGAACGATCTGCCGCAGGAACTCCTCGATGCCGTCAAACATCCCGCTCAGGTGTTCGATTTTACTCAAAAAGGATTCAAAACTTTGGAAGAGATCGAAAAGGATTATATCGATTATGTCCTCAAAGGGGTTAATTGGGACAAAAGGACGGCCGCATCTATACTTGGAATCGACCTCTCGACCCTTTATCGAAAAATCACAAAGTATCGGTTAAAACCGCCACAGAAGGGAGGCAGTTGAACATGAAAAGGCTGATTTTTGCTCTCATCCTGTTCATCATCTTCATGGGAGCCGTTATTTGGGGCATAAAAAGAGGCGATTTCAGTGAGGTCAGGAACAACGGATCGGTCATCTGCCTGTCATGCATAGGGATCGAATGAATTGCATGGGGTTGATCATCCGAAATAAGTCTTTCGCACGGCTGAATTTATTGCCTCAATAGTCTCCTCAAGGCTTTCTTTCAGTTCCATAAGGCTTTCCATCTTCGCCATTTGTGGGGAGTGATAGACTGCAAACTTTTTCTCGACCAAAAGTGCATATTCAAAACCAAGCCTGTCCGAAAGAGACTTGAATTTCAGGGTCGTTATCTCACCGGAACGGTATATCCTGACGGTTAAAGGATCGGCGAGTTCGATGGCGTCGAATTCCGGCGACTCCGATGCTATGTAACTTTCGGTTAGATCGACGACTTCGTGCACAGGGACAGGTTTCAGCTTCAGGTTTTGAACTAAGTTCTTGAACTTTGAAGTGTTCTCATCGATTTTTCGTTTTAGGCTGACCACCTCGTCATGAAGGCGTTCAAGGTGTTCCTGCATCTCCTGCGGCGGAATTTTGAGAGGGAATTTTGCCAAGACATTGCGGTCGATCTGGAGTGTATCGCCGCGCCATGTGCAGTTGAATTTAAACCATTCAAAGGCGATGTCCGAATTCAGGATGCAGGTCAACGCCTTAAGCGAAAGCGGCCTATCGTCTTCCTTGTAAGTTATCAAATTGACCGATAGGTCGAAATAGGCCGGAAACGGG
>Ga0164318_10003596_pt1 | contig 14715 bp, 8 predicted proteins | sample GuaBasSedimGuay9_FD_113734 | JGI IMG/M metagenome (GOLD analysis project Ga0164318, IMG submission 113734) | Subseafloor sediment microbial communities from Guaymas Basin, Gulf of California, Mexico - Guay9, Core 4571-4, 0-3 cm | ecosystem: Environmental > Aquatic > Marine > Hydrothermal vents >...
CAATTCCCGCACATTGCCGGGCCAGGCGTGCGCGCGCAGCCGAGCCATGGTGGTCTCATCCAGACGCACACCCTTTCTTCCCAGGCTTACCAGGAAGTGCTCGGCCAGCAAGGGCAGATCCTCCAGCCGCTCCCGCAGGGGCGGAACATCCAGGGGAAAAACCAGGAGCCTGTAGTACAGGTCCTCCCGGAACGTCCCGGCCGCAATGGCCTGTTCCAGGGGCCGGTTGGTGGCGGCCAGGATCCGCACATCCACCGACCGTTCCCGGGGATCCCCCACTCTGTTGATCTTCTTCTCCTCGAGCACCCGCAACAGCTTGGCCTGCACCGCCGATCCCGCCTCCCCGATCTCGTCCAGGAAGATGGTGCCGCCGCAGGCGGCCTCGAACATACCCTCGCGGTCCTCGTCGGCGCCGGTAAAGGCACCCTTGCGGTAACCGAACAACTCGCTCTCCAGGAGGGTCTCGCTGATGGCCGCGCAATTGACTGCGATGAACGGCCCCTTGGCCCGGCCACTGGCCGCGTGGATGGCCCGGGCTGCGACTTCCTTGCCCACCCCGCTCTGGCCGCGGATCAGGACGGTGGCATCCGACGGCGCCACCTGGGCGATCATGTGGCGCAGCTTCCTGGTCGCCGGGGCCGTCCCGATGAATTCCCGACTCGGCTCCGTAGCGGCCAGGACCCGCCGCAGGGCCCGGTTCTCCCGGGCGAGCCGGCCCGCTTCGGCGGCCATCTCCACCACCTGGGCCACTTCCTGGAAGTTGAAGGGCTTGGTCAGGTAGTGGTAGGCCCCGTCTTGCATGGCCCGAACTGCCGAATCCACGTTCCCGTGGGCCGTCAGGATGATGACCTGGGTGTTCGGATCCGCGGCCCTGATCCCCCGCAGGACGGCCAGACCGTCCACGGGCTCCATCTTCAGGTCCGTCAACACGACATCGAAATGCTGCCCGGCGGCCAGATCGAGGGCGTCACGACCCTTGTCCGAGCCGACGACATCGTGGCCCCGGGCCTGGAGGGCCGATGTCAGCAGGGTGACGATTTTCTTCTCGTCATCGACCACGAGCACACGGGCCATGTTTTCCTACTCCTTTGCCGGGCCGGCGGTAGCTGCACCTCGGATGGGCAGAATGATGGTCGCCTCGCTGCCGGGGCCGTCCGTCCGGTTACTCAGAATGAGATCGCCCCCCATCTCGCGCACGATGGTCCGCGACAGGGCCAGTCCCAGACCGCTGCCCTTTTCCTTGCGGGAATGAAACGGCGTGAACAGTTCCTCGGGATCGCACTCGGGCAGACCGCAGCCTTCGTCCCGGATGATCAGTTCCAGCTTCCCGCTTTCCGCCTTTCCTGTCACGGTGACGGTTCCTCCGCCGGGCATGGCGTCCCGGGCATTCAACATGAGGTTCATCACGGCCTGGCGCAGGCGCAGGGAGTCTCCCGTGACCTGCGCCCGGGGCAAGGGCTCGACCGCGATGGCCACCCCGGTGGCGTCGAACTCGCCGGCCAGAAGATGGGCCACCTTGTCCACGACCTCCGCGGCCACAAAGGTCTCGACGGCGACCGGCGACTCGGAACCGAAGGCCAGGTAACGGGAAAGGATGCGGTCCAGCCGGTCGACCTCCTCGGGAATGAAATCCGCGATGGGGTCTTGCCGACCGAGGTCCGCCAGGACCTCCTGGAGGTGCTGGCCCGCCCCGCGGATGATCCCCAGGGGATTGCGGATCTCGTGGGCGATGCCCGCGGTCATCCGCCCCATGGCCGCCAGGTTCTCCTGCCTGAGGATCGAGGCCCGATAGCGCTCCAGGGCCAGCTGGATGCGATACAGGAACACCCCCAGCACGAGCAGACTCACCAGCACCGCCGCACCCGTCAACAAGGCGCCCCGGCGCAACCGGGCCAGGGCGTCGAAAAAATCGGGGCTGCCGCTGACTGTTACCACGGCCGCCACCAGCGGCTGATCCAGTTCGGGGACCTCCAGCAGGACCGGCGCATGGGCCGACTTGAGATAGGAGCCCTGCAGGGCATAAAGCCGTGTGGCCACAGGACGGCCGGCCCGCGCCGAGTCGATGGCGGCCGAGTCGATGGCCCAGTAGTCGTTTTTCTGTCCGGGCACCAGGGATCCGGCCGTGCTGACCAGGACCACCCCGTCCGGATCGCTGAGGGTGATCTCCGCGAGATCGAGTTCGGCACCCAGATCCCGGAAGCGCCTGCCGAGTTCCACGACAACCTCCGCGCCGGTGGAATCACCCACGGTGAGGTTGAAGACCGCCCGCGCATCACTGGTTGCGGCCAGGGTCTGCGCCACCGCCAGCAGACGCTGGCCCAGGGCGTCATCCAACCGGTCCCGGGCCGCACGGTAGAACCCGGTGAGGCCCCAGCCGACCACGAGCATGATCACAAGGTAGACGGCCCCCGCCCCCAGGATCCAGGGACGGCGGGAAGAGGGAACGACTCCCCCTCTCGACGATGAATTCTCGGTATCGTGCATCACCATGCGACCATAACCCCACCCCGCGGACCGGGCAACGCGTGAAATGGCCGGCAGCCTCGCCCGGTTGCCGGCCATTCCCGTTTCGTGGGACGGATCAGCGGACCTGATCCTCCGCCTCCGGGTCACAAAGCGTGGTCCAGCGACCCTCGTAGAATCCCCCTACCAAACCGGGCGGCGAGAAGGGGAAGGCTGTCGCGCTCAGCACTCCGGCCCGCACATTGTCGGGGGTCGCCCAGTCCCCATGGAATCCCGCCAGGGAAACGCCGTCCGGACCTGCTTCCCAGGTGCCGTTGACGAAGGCCGTGAAGTGGCCCATGCGGTCGATGCGCTTGCCGCTGAAGACCCGGTTGCCTTCCTGATCCAATCCGTAGCCGCAGCGCATGAAGCCCACGATATGCCCGGACAGATTGATCCAGGGACCGCCGAAGGTCCCGAACTGCACACTCAGGTCAGGATCGCCGGGAAGAAGGGTGTCGACGGGAGCGTCCACCGGCAGCACCCGCCAGCGGCCGTTGAGGAAGCCCTTGGGACACCGGACGATGTCGTTGAGGGTAAAGCCGGTCAGGTGCAGGGTGTTGCCCACGTCGTCCACCGGGAAGGACTCGTTCATGCCCGCCAGTTCGGCCAGGGTGAAGTCACCCGCGAAGGGGCCGGTGGCGATGTGCAGCATGTTGGGCGGCAGGGTCGGGTCCAGGTCCTCGGCCCGCTCGATGATCTTCAGCACGAGCCCGTCGAAATGGCAACTGGTATGGGAGACGAAACCCACGGTCTGACGGTCGGGGCGGGGCCGGACAAGATGGTCCCAGGGAAACTCGAACAGGATGACCCGGCTGACCACCAGCAGGCCACGGTCCACCGAGATGGTCCCGGACCAGTCCAGATCACCGCAATCGCCGGGGAAGTCCAGGCTGTCGATGGGGCCGTGGATCATGCCCCATTCCAGGCGTGCGAACGTGAACCGGGGCCGGTCCTCCTCGTTGCTGTCGGGAGGGTCCTCTGCCATGGCTTCCAGACTCAACACTTCGGGATCGGTCAGCATGGGGTCGTCCGAGACCTCCAGGTCCTCGTTGAACAGCAGATCCTCGAAGGCCTTGTCCCCGAAGGCGACATCCTCGTCCGTGGCCGTCAAACCACCGTTGGGTTGGTTGAAATCGAGGTTCTCGTAGTCGTCACCGGCGATCACGGCCTGCCCGGAAGGACCGGCCGCCTCATCGCTGCAGCCGGTCATCAGACCTGTGGCCAGCAACATGGCCATGGCCAGTACGGCCGTCAGGGTTTTGCGGATCGGGGTATTCATCACGTTCCTCCTGCCAGGGGTAGGTTATCGGTCGTTCATGCCCGCGGTCACGGGCAGAGACGGAGCAGGAGTGGGGCCAGCAGAGCTCGCTCCATGTAACTTGCTGTCGTTCGATACCTTATAACAAAACCACCATCTCAGGCATCTCGGTTTAGCGTACCTCCAGGTACACTTTCCCTCCAAAACGGTACACGGACGGATTACAGCGACACCGGTTCCGTGGCCTTTTCCAGATCCTCCAGGACTTCGGTTCGCAACATGGAGATCATGTCGCACACGAAGTTCACTCCGGCCGCCTCGAATGCGGCCTCGTAGTTGGGATCGCGCATCTTGGAGATGATCCGGGGCACGCCCAGGCTGCGGGACAGCAGGGAGAAGCTCATGTTGTCCGCGTCGCGGTACATGCAGGCGATGGCCACATCGGCCCGCTCGGTGCCGGCCTCCTTGAGGGTGCGGATGTCGGTCGCGCTGCCGTTGACGGTCACCGCACCGGTCTCCGCGTACAGGGCCTCACAGGCTTCCCGATTGGGCTCGATGACCACCACGTCGTGCTTCAGGTCGATGAGGGCCTTGGCCAGGGCCGCGCCCGCGATGCCGCCGCCGCCGATAACGATGTACATGAGGATCCTCCTTGCAGATCAGGCCGAACGCCAGGTCCGGCGGGACAAGAGCACGATCAGGGGCAGGATCTCGAGCCTGCCCGCCAGCATGCCGACGATGTAGACGAATTTGATGAACCAGTGCAGCGAGGCCATCTTGGCCACCGAGAAGTAGAACGGCCCCATGTTGCCCACGGCCGAAGTCATGCCCGACAGGGATTGCCAGCCGTCCAGGTCGCTGAACCAGGCCGTGGTCAGGGCGCCCAGGCCGATCAGCAGCAGCCAGCCCGCCAGCAGGGCGCCGATGCGCTGCAGCTCGAAATTGGGAATGATCTGGCCGCTGACCGTCACCGGGTTGACCGTCCGCTGGGTCGACGTCAGCTTGTGGACCTGGTTGCGCAGCATGTTGACCAGGATGCCCAGGCGCAGAACCTTGATGCCGCCGGCCGTCGATCCCACGCACCCCCCGATGACCATCAACACCAGGAACAGCTGCTTGGCCACCGCGGGGAAGAAGGGGTCGCCGATGTCCTTGGTGGCGAATCCCGTGCTGGTGATCATGGAGGAGACCTGGAACAGGACGGCGCGGAAATCCGCCGCCACCGATTCGCCCCCGTCGCGCAGGGGGGCGTGCAGGAAGTGGTCGGCCAGGATCAAGCCCGTGAATCCGGCGACCAGGGCCCAGAACCAGCGCATCTCGAAATCCTTCCACAGGGAGCTGATCTCCCCCTGGAAGACCTTGTAATGGACCAGGAAGTTGATGCCGCCGGTCAGCATGAAGATGACCGCGGCGTACTCTATGAGCACCGCATGGGCAAAGCCCTGCTGGGCGTAGTAACCCATGCTGGCGTCGTGGGTCGAGAAGCCCCCGGTCGAGACGCAGGTCATGGTGTGGCAGATCGCGTCGAACAGATCCATGCCACCCATGAGAAAGGCGACCAGGGCGCCGCAGGTCAGGATCAGGTAGACCTTCCACAGGGCCTTGACGGTGTTGTGGATACCCGGCACCGGCCGCGCCCCGCCGATCTTGTGGCCCTCGGCCGAGAACAGGCTGGAGGCGGCGCTGCCGCTGCGGAATCCCACGGCCAGGAAGAAGGCCAGGATGCCCAGCCCGCCCAGCCACTGAATGATCGAACGCCACAGCAGGATGCTGCGCGGCATGTCGTCCAGGCCCTGCAGCACCGTGATGCCCGTGGTCGTGAAGCCGCTGACCGACTCGAACACGGCGTCGATGAACGAGGCATGCAGGCCGGTCACGAAGGGGATCGCCCCGACCAGACAGACCGCCACCCAGCCCAGAGCGGTGATCAGCATGGCGTCGCGCACGGAGATTTCCCGCCGGGGGATGAACCTCTGCATCGCTTTGCCGCACAGCAGGGCCGCCGCGGCGGGGATGTAGAACACGCTGGCGGCCAGGCCGTGTTCCAGGGATTCCTTGTCCAGCCAGTGGAAAAGCAGCGGGGTCAGCATGAGGACGCCGGTGACCTGCAACAGGGCGCCGATTTCATGCAGGGGCGCCAGCCTGTCCCGCCAGGTCAGCGGGGTCCGGGCAGCCAGCGGGGCGACATCGATCACCGGGCGGGCCCGTACGACGGTCTCGGTCAGATCGGGCTCAAGGGTTTCCACAACGGGCATGGTCCGCTCCTTCGGGACATGGATGGGTTCCCTCGGGTATCGGCCATTACCGACTGCAGTTGAAGGATATCGTGATATCGATCCGGCCCCCTCGTCTCGGGGGCGACGGTTCGAAGTCCCTATGGTCCTCTCTTGACCGCCATCAGGTCGTCGATGCGATCGAACACCTGGCCCGTCTCGGTGATGAACTCCAGGGAAATCCGCTTGTCATCGGCCCTCAGTAGGACATAGCCGTTCTGCGAGGTGAGGACATCGGGTGTCCAGGGCGTCTGCTCCCGGTTGTAGAACGGGGCCCCCACGCTGCCGGCGGTGACGAAGTAGGTGGGGTGGCGGAAACGCGGGTTGGCCGAGTACCGGTCCAGGACCCCGTCGCCGTCCTGGTCGTCTCCGGGAAAGACTCCGACCGGGGTTTGGTCCGTCACCAGCAGACGGTAATACTCGTGCTCGTCGGCGCTCAGCACCACCGCCACCTTGTCGTGGCCGGACACCGCCGCCCAGAGCCGGTTGCGGACCTCGATGATGCCCTGCCCGTCCGGTTCGACCCGGCCGGTCCGAGAGTTGAGGCTGTAGGCGCGGATGTTGTTGTCGCCGTGCCACCACATGGCGTCGCTGGTGTGTCCTCCGCAGGGAAAGACCGGCTCCTGGGCGTACATCAGGATGTACCTGACGGTGGGATCCCGCTGGGCCGCATCCAGCTGCCGTTCGATCCACTCCATCTGGTCGACCATGATGTAGCCCTCGGGCGAGCCGCCGTACCGCGGGATCTTCCGGTTGCTGGTCCACCAGTAGTTGTTGTTGAAGGAGATGATGAAAACCGATCCGTACTGGAAGGAGTAGACGTTCTCCCTGTAGGGCGGTCGCCGGGGATCTGCGGGTTCCGGGCCGTTGAGGGGGTTGTAGAACATGTCGGCGAACACGGCCTCGGTGCTGGATGTGGCGTACGGCCACTTGTCCAGGGTGAGTCCGTAGTGCGAGCCGTCGTCGAACCCGTTGAGCAGGGCCTCGTGGTTGCCCATCCCCGGATAGATGGGATGGAAACGCCAGAACCCCGCCACGGCCTGCTTCCAGCCCGTCAGCTGCAGCTCGAACTCCTCGGTATCGGTTGTGTAGCCGTTGACCAGGTCCCCGCCGAAGATCATGAGGTCGGCTCCCCGCCTGTGGGCGTCCTGGGACATCCAGGTCAGGATCCTGGTGTTGACGCCCATGCAGGAACGCTCTCCCCCGCCCACACCTTCCCGGCTGTCTCCGCCGAAGGCGATCACAGCGGTGCCCCGACCCGCCTCGGGCGCCGTTTCCAGGGTATAGCGGTTGGAAATGGTCGAATCCCCGGCGGCCGTGACGCAGGTAACGTGATAGGTGTAGCTGTTATCGGGCTTCAGGTTCTCCACCCGGATCTCGTGATCCGTACCCTCGGCCTTCTCGGCGGTGCTGGCTGCCCGGCCCTGGTCGTCGACCAGGGTCACGGTCCCGCGGCAGATCTCGCTGGTGGTCCACGACAACATCAAGGAGGTGGGATCGCTGCTGTTGACCAGGGAGACGAACGGCCCCTCCAGGATGGTGTTGACCGCCTCGAACTTTCCATCCTCGTGCTTGAAGCTCACCAGGGATTGATAAAAGCCCAGCGGGCGGACATCCTGACCGTCGCGCCGCCACAGGTCCAGCCGATACGCGATGGTCGGCGTCATGGTCCAGCCCTGGCCTTGCGGCCAGTTGTTGGCATTGTAGCGGTCGTCGAGGAAACCCGCGATGCGCAGGGTTCCCCGGCCCTCGCGCAAACGGCTCCAGCGACGATAACGGACATAGTCGAAATCGGCGCAGCCGGCCTCGAAGGGATAGGGTCCCGTGAAGATCTCCCCGAAGAGGGACGAATCCTCCAGGTCGATAACAAGCCCCTTGCCCTTCCTGTCCGGCCCGATAATGTTGCGGATCTGCCGCAGGGTCAACTGATGGCGGGGAGCCCGGTCATACCTGGGCAGATCCGGCACCCTGACCGGCAGATCCGGTCCCGACGCCCAGGCGCAGGAGATGCACAGCATGAGGATCAGCGGGACGACGGTCAGGATCAACGTTCCCATCCGCTCCGCGCGGACATGGCTGGGTACATGAGTCATCGGGGTGCTGCCCTTCATCACGGTCCTTTCTAATCAACCAGGATTCCTTAGATGTTCCGCAGGCTCGCGCACAGGCAGGTACGGCCGCTTAGTCGGCACTGAATACGTATCTTCCTTGGGCGACTTCCACGTTCGGTGGTCGTCGATACTCCTGGAACCAGTCATAACCTTCCTTCAGATTCCGCCAGAATTCAATCCACTTGGATTTCCTATGGGCCTTCAGGTTTTCCGATGTCATGCGGAAAGGAAACACGTGAACCCTGAAGAAAGGAGAACCATTCCGGAGCGCGGCATCCGCAAGCGTGTAGATCTCCTCTATGCCGGCGTCGGTCATGGCGTAGCACCCGATCGATACGCAGTCCCCGTGGACCATCAGGAAACTCCCTGTCCGCCCAAGCGCTCTGTCGTACGCGTTCGGAAAGCCCAGGTTGAATGAAAGATGGAAACGGCTCAAGGGATTCATCCGATCCGGTGGAACGAAGTAGAAACCTTCCGGACTCTGGCCGTCACCGGTACGGAGTTTGGGGCCGAAATCACCCGAGTAATCACAAATCCTGTACGTCTTGAACAGTTCGAACCGCCGGCCTGACTCCACCCATACCTCGAGTTCCCGGGAGGCCTTGAAGATCCGTATGAAGATCGGACTGCCGAGGGTGAGCCCTTTCTCGTGCAGGGCAACCTTCAGGCCGGGTGCCACCTGGTCGATCACACTTCGAGATCGTACGCTCGACGGCACCTCTGCCACCACCACTCCCGCAGCCAAGGCAACGGTCATCATCGCTGCCAAGATCAAGTTTCGCATGGGCTTCTGTCTCATCACCGGCATGTTGCCCCACAGCCTTCCCGAAAAGCCGACCGAAGGCGGTTCGCCCGCCCCGTACAGCAACTTGTCATGGGCAGTTTCAATGCCTCCTGCCATGCACTTCCCTCTCCATGGACTTCAGGATCTTCAGGATGAGGCCCGATTTGAACGCCGACACCAAGGCGCCCTCGCAAAACCTGTCACTCCGCGCGATGGCCGTGATCAACTTGCATTTCGTGAATAGATCCACGGAGTCGAAATCAAAGCCCTCATCGTCTGTCATCTTTCGGCCTTCATCCCATGCGCCCCAGTTGAAGTCGATGATGACGGGAAGGTCATAAACAACTTCCAGGAATCGCGATACGATGGGTTCCGAGTTGCAATATGGAAACTGGATGACTCCTTCTTGATCCTTGCCTCCCCCCTTCCACTCACCGAAGGTTGATGTGCCTTCGATTTCAGGGATCAGGGCGAACAAGGGCTGCCAGTCCCGGGGCGTGAATGCTTCTATTTTCTCCTTACCGGATTTGTCATTCATTACCATTGCCACCCTGATTCCTCATGGTCAGACTGTACCGAAGGACTGAACGCCCTTGGCCGGCTGGTACCGATAAAACCGGCGATATCCAATTTTTCACTTCCATTTCCTGTCCAATCCACCGGCCGGCCACCACGTGTTATCGTCGGCGCAAGGAGCCAGTACTGGCCTTGTGAGTTATTTCAGTTAACTTGCAACCAACACACCGATTGTTGCCAACGTCACCGGGTCACGCGGGACCCGATCATACTACAGGAGGAATGAGCCATGGAACGTAGAACCATCCTGGTCGACGGTAATGAGGCCGCCGCATCGGTGGCCCACAGGGCCAACGAAGTCATCGCCATTTATCCCATTACGCCCTCGTCGCCCATGGGTGAGCACGCGGATGCCTGGTCGGCCCAAGGCAAGACCAACATCTGGGGTTCGGTCCCCGACGTCATGGAGATGCAGTCCGAGGGCGGCGCCTCGGGCGCGGTGCACGGCTCACTGCAGGCCGGCGCGCTGACCACCACCTTCACGGCCAGTCAGGGCCTGCTGCTGATGATCCCCAATTTGTTCAAGATCGCCGGCGAGTTGACCGGGACGGTGTTTCACATCGCGGCGCGGAGCGTGGCCACGCACGCCCTGTCCATCTTCGGAGATCACAGCGACGTCTACGCCTGCCGCCAAACCGGCTGGGGCATGCTCGCCTCGGCCAACGTGCAGGAAGTTCACGATTTCGCCCTGATCGCCCAGGCCGCGGCCATGCGCTCACGGATCCCGTTCCTGCACTTCTTCGACGGTTTCCGGACCTCCCACGAGATTGCCAAGATCAGTGAACTCACGGACGACGACATCCGCGCCATGCTGCCGGATGAGCTGGTCACCGCCCACCGCGCCCGGGCTTTGGATCCCGATCGTCCGGTGCTGCGGGGCACGGCCCAGAATCCCGACGCCTTTTTCCAGGCCCGTGAAGCGGTCAACCCGTTCTACGCCGCCTGCCCCGCCATCCTGCAGCAGGAGGTGGACCGCTTCGCCGAGTTGACCGGCCGCGCCTACCGGGCGTACGAGTACCACGGCGCCCCCGATGCCGAGCGCGTGGTCATGGTCATGGGCAGCGGCGTCGACACCACCCGCGCCACGGTGGAAAAGCTCGTGGCCTCCGGCGAGAAAGTGGGCGTGCTGAATGTCCGCATGTTCCGCCCGGTGGACGGGGCCGCCTTGCTGGCCGCGTTGCCGGTCACGGTCAAAGCCATCGCCGCCCTGGACCGCAGCAAGGAGCCCGGCGCTCTCGGTGAACCTCTTTACCTGGACGTGGTGACCGCCGTGGCCGAAGCCGCCCAGCGCGGCGAGTTGCCCCAGACCCAGACGCCCTTGATCATCGGCGGCCGGTTCGGTCTGTCGTCCAAGGAGTTCACCCCCGCCATGGTGCGCACCATTTTCGACGAGCTGGGTAGCGATACCCCCCGTCAGCACTTCACCGTGGGCATCAACGACGACGTGAGTGGTCTGTCCCTGGCTTACGATTCATCCTGGGACATCGAGCCGGACGACGTGGTGCGGGCTGTCTTCTACGGTCTGGGCAGCGACGGCACCGTGGGGGCCAACAAGAACTCCATCAAGATCATCGGTACCGAGACGGACAACTACGCCCAGGGCTATTTCGTCTACGACTCCAAGAAGGCGGGTGCCATGACCATTTCGCACCTGCGCTTCGGGCCGCGACCGCTGCGGGCGCCGTACCTGGTGAGCCGCGCCAACTTCCTGGCCTGCCATCAGACGGTCTTCCTGGACAAGTACGACATGGTGGACAAGCTGGTGCCCGGCGGCACCTTCCTGCTGAATTGTCCCTGGAGCGCCGACGAGGCATGGGATCAACTACCCCGTGAGGTGCAGCAGCAACTGGTGGAAAAGAGAGCGAATTTCCACATCATCGACGCCTACAAGGTGGCCCGCGAGGCCGGCATGGGCGGCAGGATCAACACTGTGATGCAGACTTGCTTCTTCGCCATCAGCGGAGTCCTGCCCCGCGACGAGGCCATTGCCAAGATCAAGGATGCCATCCGCAAGACCTATGGAAAAAAGGGCGATGCCGTGGTGAAGCAGAACTTCGCCGCCGTGGATGCCGCTCTGGCCCACTTGTACGAGGTGAAGGTGCCGGACGAGGTGACATCCACGCGTACCCGCCCGCCCGTGGTGCCGGATGCCGCACCCGATTTCGTCAAGCAGGTCACGGCCATGATGCTGGCCGGCAAAGGTGATCTGCTGCCCGTCAGCGCGTTCACTCCCGACGGCACCTGGCCCCTGGGCACCACCGCCTGGGAAAAGCGCAACATCGCCCAGGAAATTCCCATCTGGGATCCCGAACTCTGCATCCAGTGCAACAAGTGCGTCTTCGTTTGCCCCCACGCGGCCATCCGCGCCAAGGTTTACGAACCTGCCGCGGCAGCCACGGCACCGGATGGCTTCAAGGGCCTGGACTACAAGGGACCGGAATTCCCCGACAGCAGGTACACCATCCAGGTGGCTCCGGAGGACTGCACCGGGTGTCATCTGTGCGCCGAGGTCTGCCCCGGACACGACAAGCAGGATCCCACGCGCAAATCCCTGACCATGCTGCCCCACAGCGAGCATCTGGCCGTGGAGAAGGCCAACTGGGCGTTCTTCGACGAACTGCCGTTGCCCGACCGGACCCAGGTCAAGACCAACGTGAAGGGTTCGCAGTTCCTGGAGCCGCTGTTCGAGTTCTCGGGTGCCTGCGCAGGCTGCGGCGAGACGCCCTACATCAAGCTGATGACCCAGCTGTTCGGTGACCGGGCGCTGATCGCCAACGCGACGGGCTGCTCCAGCATCTACGGGGGCAACCTGCCCACCGTGCCCTACACCGTCAACGCCGCGGGCCGCGGCCCGGCCTGGTCCAATTCCCTGTTCGAGGACAACGCCGAGTTCGGCTTCGGTTTCCGGCTGGCCGTGGACGCCGCCACCGCGCAGGCGCACCGGCTGCTGCGGGAACTCTCCAGCGAGATCGGCGATGAGCTCACGGGCGCCTTGCTGGAGGCCGCCGAGGCCGTGGACGAAGTCGCCCTGGCCGCCCAGCGGGAGCGCCTGGTGCTGCTGCGGGACAAGCTCCAGGGTATCGACAAACCCGAAGCGCGCCGGTTGGGGGAACTGGCGGGCTATCTGGTGCCGCGCAGCATCTGGATCGTCGGTGGTGACGGGTGGGCGTACGACATCGGTTACGGCGGCCTGGACCACGTGATCGCCAACCACCGTGACGTGAACATCCTGGTACTGGATACCGAGGTCTACTCCAACACAGGCGGCCAATCGTCCAAGGCGACGCCCCTGGGGGCGGTGGCCAAGTTCGCCACCAGCGGCAAGCCCATCGAGAAGAAGGACCTGGGCATGATCGGCATCACCTACGGCCACGTCTATGTGGCCCAGGTGGCCTTCGGCGCCAAGGACAGTCAGACGATCAACGCCATGCGGGAGGCTGCCGCGTATCCCGGACCGTCTCTGATCATCGCCTACAGCCACTGCATCGAGCACGGTTACGACCTGCGGGGTGGTTTGTCCCAGCAGGACAAGGCGGTCAAGAGCGGTTTCTGGCCCCTGTACCGGTTCGACCCACGGCGTCTGAAGGCCGGCGAGCGTCCCTTGAAGCTGGACTGCAAGGCGCCTTCGCTACCGTTCACGGAGTTCGCCAAGGGCGAGAACCGGTTCCAGCAACTGCAGAAGCGGGATCCCGAGCGGGCCCAGAAGCTGTTGGTCGCGGCGCAACGTCAGATCAACGAGCGATGGGCCATGTATGAACACCTGGCCAAGTTCAGCCTGGAGAAACCTGCCGAGGATTAGACGGCAGCTGCCTGGTCCGCTCCCGCCACGGTGCCCGCGGGCATCGTACGGGAGCGGACATGGGCGTTCGGCGCCTATTGCAAAACCGGCCGCCATACTGTATGTTCATGCAGTCAGCCGTGGCGGCCAGACCCGCCGCTCAGTGATGTTCAGCCGGAAAGAACATGTCTTGACGCGATCCTTCAGCATCTCCTTGAACCGTCAGTGGTGGTGGCCTGCCTGCCGGACGGTGAGGTGCGCGCTGCTTTAACCAACGATCAACAGCGCCAACTGACCGCCGGTCTCGTAAGAGCCCGGTTTTTTTTTAACCCGACAGGAGCCAACCATGTCCACTTCCGAAAAAAACCTCTTCGATGTTCCCGATGCCAAGGGCTTCTTCGGTCCCTACGGCGGCCGCTTCGTGCCCGAGCCCTTGCTGCCGCCCCTGGAGGCCCTGACCAGCGCCTTCCTGGAATTCAAGGATGAGCCCGGTTTCCAGGCCGAACTGGCCCGCGAACTGCTCACCTACGGCGGACGGCCCACCCCTGTCTATCCGGCCGAGCGGTTGAGTGAACACCTGGGCTTCAAGGTGTTCCTCAAGCGTGAAGACCTGAACCACCTGGGGGCCCACAAGCTCAACAACTGTCTGGGGCAGGCGTTGCTGGCACGACGGATGGGGAAGAAAAAGCTCATCGCCGAAACGGGTGCCGGTCAGCACGGGGTGGCCACGGCGGCCGTGGCGGCCAGGTTGGGCCTGCAGTGCGACATCTACATGGGCGAGGAAGACATGCGTCGCCAGGAACCGAACGTCACCCGCATCCGGCTCATGGGCGCGCGGGTGATCCCGGCCACCAGCGGAGACAAGACCCTCACTGCGGCTGTGGACGAGGCCATCGGCGCCTGGGTGGCCGAGGCCGACTCGGCTTTCTACCTCCTGGGATCCGTGGTCGGTCCTCACCCCTATCCCCTGATGGTCCGTCATTTCCAGTCGGTCATCGGGCATGAGGCGCGCCAACAGATGCTTGACCAGGAAGGGCGTCTGCCCCACATGCTGGTTGCCTGCGCCGGGGGTGGGAGCAACGCCATCGGCTTGTTCCACGCCTTCCTGGCCGACGAGGAAGTGAAGATGATCGGGGTGGAGGCGGCCGGCAGCGGGGTGGATTCCGATCGCCACGCGGCCACCCTGACCACCGGCAAACCCGCCGTGATCCACGGCATGAACACCTACTGCATCGAAGCCGGAACGGTCACCGCCGAGGGCAACCACAGCATCGCCGCAGGCCTGGATTATCCGGGTATCGGGCCCGAGCACAGCTATCTCAAGGACCTGGGTCGGGTGCAGTACGAGGCCGTCACCGACGTGGAAGTGATGGAGGCCTTCGGTGGGCTCTGCCGCCTGGAGGGAATCATCCCCGCCCTGGAAAGCGCCC
>Ga0164318_10003597_pt1 | contig 14714 bp, 15 predicted proteins | sample GuaBasSedimGuay9_FD_113734 | JGI IMG/M metagenome (GOLD analysis project Ga0164318, IMG submission 113734) | Subseafloor sediment microbial communities from Guaymas Basin, Gulf of California, Mexico - Guay9, Core 4571-4, 0-3 cm | ecosystem: Environmental > Aquatic > Marine > Hydrothermal vents...
TTTCTACAGCTCAAAAACTTTTTGAAACGCTAATAATTTCGATATTTGCAACGCCTTCAAGATTGACAGTAAATGCAGCAACCTACAGCAGTTAAAATATTGATGCTTTTTAGAGCGGACTCAAAAATATTTGCTTATTACGGACTATATTTATATTTTTGCACGTATAAACATAGAATCATGGATACAAAATTAACTTTGAAACTAGACAAATTTGTGATTGAAAAAGCGAAAGAATATGCTTCTTTAAATAAAAGGAGTTTATCACGAATTATTGAATCTTACTTAAGATCGTTAGTTAATCGTAATAAAAATGACGACGAATCAGATATAGAGATTTCCCCCTTTGTAAAAAGCATGTCAACTGGTGTTAAAATTCCTTCAGACCTTGACTACAAATCTGAGTTTTTAGATCATTTAATGGGTAAACACAAATAGACATGAAGTTATTTTTAGATACGAATGTAATGTTGGATTTTTTGGGTGAGCGTGAGCCTTTTTATTTATCCTCAGCAAAGATTGCTACACTGGCAGACAAAAGAAAGTTAACAATCAATGTTTCTGCATTGTCATTTGCCACCGTTAGTTATTTCCTGACAAAATATGAAGGAGTTAATAAAGCAAAAGAGAAACTAAGAAAATTCAAGGTAATTTCAGAGATATGTGAACTCGACGAACTAATAATTGAAAAGGGATTGAACTCAGACTTCTCAGACTTTGAAGATTCATTACAGTACTTTAGTGCGCTAAGAGCAGAATGTGACATTATCATAACAAGGAATGGCAAAGATTTTAAAAAATCTCAAATACCTGTAATGACTCCTGATGAATTTTTACTCAGTCTGAAATTATAAATACTTTTCCAGTTAACAGCCTCGGTTCCATCACTTCGTTTCTGCGAAATATCTCCGGTATAAACTAAAAAGCCTTTTTCATTACCCGTCAATTTCATCCAATAACGAATATTTTTAAAAAAATAATCCTGCACTGTTTTGCCAAATTTTATTTCAACAGGAACTGCTTTATTCTCATCTTCAATAATTAAATCAATCTCCCTTCCTGTTTTATCACGCCAATAATAAAAACCAGCACTACTCACCACATGAGATTTGTATTTAATCAACTCCGAAACAACAAAAGTTTCAAAAATGGCTCCCTTTAACGGATGACTATTTAAAACCTGTTTTGATGAAATACCCAATAACGAACAAACAATACCGGTATCGTAAAAGTAAAGTTTAGGACGCTTAGCGATTGTTTTGTTATAATTCTTGTAATAAGGTTTTAGCAAATGCACAATGAAACTCTGTTCCAATACTGCAATCCACGACTGTACGGTTTTAATATCAATACCTATCTCAACTGACAGCGCATGATAGTTCAACTCCTGTCCGGTATATCCGGCTAACAGCCGAATAAATCGTTCGAAGTGAACCAGGTTGTTGATATTTATTATCTTTCACTCATTAATTAAATGTTATGCGAAACAGCTTTACCCTCTCCAAATCTGCCTTTATCCGGGGCATGCAATGTCACAAATCACTTTATCTGAAAAAGCATTATCCTGAGCTGGAGGATACGGTTTCCGAGTCGCGGCAAATGATCTTCAACAAAGGAACCAATATTGGACTATTAGCACAAAAGCTTTTCCCGGGAGGGGTCGATCTGGGTGTTTACATTCCAAACAATTTTGCAAAAGCCTTTTCTGAAACCGAGCGACTGATTAACGAAGGACAAAAGGTTATTTACGAGGCAGGGTTTAAATACAACAACCTGATGTGCTACATGGACATCCTTGTAAAAGAAGATGGCAAGTATTACGCTTATGAGGTGAAAGGTTCCACAGTGGTAAAGGATGTTAATTTATGGGACACTACTTTTCAGTACCATGTTATCACTTCATCCGGTATTCAGCTGGAAGATATCTCGGTTGTCTATTTAAACAATAAGTATGTAAGGCAAGGTGAGCTTGATTTGCAGCAACTGTTCAACATTGAATCAGTAAAAGAGAGGGTACTGAAAAGATTACCTGATGTAAAAGCCAACCTTGATGCCATGCAGGAGATGCTTTCAAAACCCGACATTCCTGATATTGATATTGGCTCCCATTGCAGTAATCCTTATGGTTGCAGCTTTGCCGGGCATTGCTGGAAGAATGTTCCCGGTTACAGTGTTTTTAATATTTCTAATCTCAATGCAAACAAAAAGTTTGACCTCTATCAAAAAGAAATTCTTGAAATAACGGATGTACCCGACAATTATCCGTTAAGTCCCAATCAACGCCTACAGATTGATTCCGAAAAAACGGGAAAACTACAAATCAACAAATCAGAGATTAAAAAGTTCGTTAGCGCCCTCAACTACCCTTTATATATTCTCGACTTTGAATCGTTCCAGTCAGCCATCCCATTGTTTGATCAGTCAAAACCCTATCAGCAAACCGTGTTTCAATACTCTTTGCATATTTTGGATAAACCAGATGGTACTTTACAACATAAAGAGTTTCTGGCTGAACCCACAGGCGATCCGCGCCTTCCGTTTATTGAGCAATTAATAAAAGATATTGGAACAACCGGCGACATTATTGTTTACAATAAAAGTTTTGAAAAAGGACAACTGAAACTCATCGCTAAAGCCTTTCCGCAATACACCAATCAAGTCCGGGAAATAAACAAAAGGGTAGTTGACTTAATGACCCCGTTTCAAAAAAAGCACTACTACACCGCCGCAATGAATGGCTCCTACTCCATCAAAAAGGTATTACCGGCACTAGTTCCTCAATTTTCGTACGATAATATGGATATCAACAACGGCATGGCCGCCAGCATGTCGTATGAAAACCTTTATTACGAAATCGATCAAACCATTATTGATAAAACCAAACAAGACCTGCTGGAATATTGTGGTTTGGATACGCTGGCCATGGTGGAAATTTTGAAAGTGTTGAAGAGGGTTTAAAAGAACACCATCAAGCTAGATAAAAAGATAACAGAAATCAATACCTTTGAATTGAAATACACTTTAACAAATCTATCTTAAAATGTGGTTTGAAGAGCTTACAGGTTTTAAAGAAAAGACTCCTGAACAAGTCAGAGAAAATATTGAAATTAAAGGTAACAGATTAATTTCTAAAATTAATAACAAGGAGCACATCTGTGGTAAATTAGAAATACCCTCTTTGGAAGAGTTAAGGGGTGTTAAGGAGTGGTCAGATTTAAAAAATACCATTCCAAAATTAAAGTCTCTGAAGAGATTGGTAATGTTCAAAAATTCCATCAACAGGAAAGCAATCATGGAGCATTCTTTCAGGTTGCTTCCCAGTTTAACCTGCTTGAAATGGACAACCCCTATAGAACGCCTGAGGCCGGAGTAAGTATTTATGAGTATGATGCCACGCAAGAGCCGGCCTGTGCTGTTGCTTGCGGTGCAGAAACCATTTACAGAAACTATTTTATCGATTTAAAAACTCAAATCGGGCAAACATCAGATAAGCAGGTTGACTGTTTGGCGGATATCGGGAAAGAGCTTGGTAATGAAAATGAAGATTTGTGGACGATGTCGAACGGTTATGCGCTGGCAACTAAAGAAGGTTTAGTAAATATTTCCCGCCAATTGGCAAAATTGTCCCCTGATGAATATGAATGGTGAATCATACAGGTTAAAAGAAACCAGAGAAATGAACCAAAAATAAAAAGGGGGTACGAATTTTCGCTCTTTTTATTAACATTTCAATTTTCAATGGGAAAACGAAAATTCGCAAAACCGCTCTACATCTTGCTTGTATCGGGCGTTGCAGAAAAAAATTGACAGAAAATTAAGACCCTCCCGTACGGACTACAAAAACCGCTTAATATTAAGCGGTTTTTTTGTTGTTTTTATCGGTATAAAGAAATCGTTTTATCTTTTTAGTAGCAGTTTTAACAAACTCTTCTTCCTGAAGTTTTACTTCGGCGATACGCGAAAAACGGTTCACTTTCGAGTTGACATAAGTGTGCAGGTCATTTTTCATCTCCACAAACTTGCCCTCTACAAATTCAGAAAAATCAGCTACTTTCTCTTTCATCTCTCGGTATTTTAACTCTACACCCTCCTTGTCGAAATGCACTAATGCCACCAGCTTACCCTTCATTTCCACCACTAGTGAATCCAAAACATGTGGAAAATTATTGATGACAGATTCTATGTCTTCGGGAAAGATATTCTCACCACCGGAACCCACAATTACATTTTTAATGCGGCCTCTGATAAACAAAAAACCATCTTCATCAATAAAGCCGAGATCACCGGTTTTAAACCAGCCATCTTTTGTTAAAATAGCTTTTGTAAGCTTGGGTTCTTTGTAATAGCCTTTCATCACGCTAGGCCCTTTAGCCCATATTTCGCCTTCACCAGTTTCAGGATTAGGGTCGTTAATTTTAAGGGTAACACCTTCCAATGCCGGACCAGTTGATTGTAATTTGGTCTGTTTTGGATTAACACCTGCCAGCAAGGGGGATGTTTCGGTAAGGCCGTAACCTATGGCATAAGGAAACTTAGCTTCCAGCAAAAAGGCTTCCACCTCTTTGTCGAGCTTTGCACCTCCAATGCCAAAAAACTTAAGATGGCCCCCAAACATGGCTTTTAGTTTTCTCCCGGCCATTCGATTGAGCATCTTCCGGAAAAATGGCTTTTGATACAATGATTTTGTAATTTTTTTATTGTTAAAAGCCGATAAAATCTTACCTCTGTAAATCTTTTCAATGATAAGTGGAACCGACAACATCAGCGTAGGCTTTACCAATTCCAATGCAGGAAGCAAAACTGCCGGTGTGGGCACCTTACGTAAATAATATATGCTGGAACCCGATATAAACGGCAACACAAACCCGATGGTATTTTCGTAAGTATGCGATAAAGGCAGAATCGATAAAAACCTGTCGTCCGGTGTAATATCCTGAATACTTCTACTAGCTACTGCATTGGAACAGATGTTTCTATGCGTAAGCATCACCCCTTTAGATTTTCCGGTTGTTCCGGAGGTATAGATAATGGCTGCCAACATATCTTCGGTAACGAAGTAATTATTTGTAGGTTTTGCACCAAGTTTAAATACTAATTCTTTTCCTTTACATACAGAGAAATCCTCAATATGAATACGTGTTTTAAGGGAGCCTATTTTTAATTTCTCCACTTTTGTGATTAGTGCTCTTGACACAAACATTGCCTTTGCCTCCGAATGTTCTAAAACATTTTTTATCTCCTGTTCACTAAAATCCGGCAACAGAGGAACTACCACTGCTCCCATATAGGTGATGGCAAAATAGGCAACTCCCCAGTTTGGCATGTTAGCACTTAAGATGGCTACTTTATCGTTGGTTTTTATTCCCATCTTTTCGAGCATGGCCGTAACAGCCAATACCCGTTCATAAAAATCGTGATAAGTGATGGGAGTGTCGGCAACAAATGCCATGGCAGGCCTTTGAGAATACCGATTTGCCGATCTTTTCAGCAAAGCGGGGAACGTTAGCGTTGGAAATGAATCGTTCATAAAAAGTATAAATTTTTATTTTGTAATGGTTTTTGACTCCAATAAAATACGCTGCACAACAGCAATAAATTATAAAAAAAGAATCAACTTTGAAGCAACAAAAGTAATGTAAATAATTAACTTTCAGAATCCGTCTTCGTTTCGAGCAACTCCTTTAGCGCATTAATCTGTTGCTTGGTGCCTAAAACGAACAATTTAATATTATCCATCAATAGGCGTTCGGGGCTGGGATTAATAATGAAATCACCCGTTGCCTTACCGATACCAATGATATTTACCCCTGTCATTTTGCGAAGCTGCACCTCCTTTAAAGGTTTTCCCCTGAGCCATTGCGGAATAGTTTCAACAACAATTTCCTGTAGCACCACCGATGCATCATCATGGATATTAAGATGTTCCAAAAACTCAATAACTTCGGGCTGGGTTACCATGGATGCCATGTGGGCTCCACCCACCCTTTCAGGCATTACAATGCTGTCCACTCCGGCAATACGAAGCTTTTTCTCGGAACTCTCGTCCGAGGCACGGCTGATAATGTTCAAATAAGCATTCAGCGACCGGGCCGTCAGCACCACGTAAAGATTATCGGCATCGTTTGGCAAAGAAGTAATAAGAGCCTTGGCAGTTTTGATATCGGCTTTCAGCAAGATTTCGTCTGCCGTAGCATCGCCTTCCATAAAACGAACTTGTTGTCCAATGTTATTAATAACAATCTCATGATCCTTATCAATAACCACCACCGATTCGCCAAACGACTGTAGCTCGCTTACTACCTGCTTCCCGTTACGGCCATAACCACAAACTATTACATGATTTTCCATTCTCTTTAATTTTGATCTCCTGTTATATCCTTTAAAAATAAAATTTATTTGGCTCTGTAATAAACTTTGGGTGAATTGCGATAAAAAATAGGCGAGTATCCCAATACTGGAAATAATTAACACAATTGTAAAAACCTTACCTGCGTCAGAAAGGGGCTGAACCTCCCTAAATCCCACCGTGGAAGTGGTAATAATGGTCATATAAATGGCATCCACCAAACTGTAGTTCTCCAAAATCGAGTAACCCACAATGCCTGCTATGATGACCATTATCAGGTAAACCCCTGCCATGATAAAGTTATACCGGTGTCTGTTGTCAACCTCCATAATCTATTTTCTTCATTTCTTAGTTCTTTACAAATATATGTCAATTACACATACACTCATCATAACGCTATTTTTCAAAACATTCAAACGTAATTTAGAATAAAACAACTTGTTTTTTGAACAATAGTTCAATAAATTTGCCGACCAATTTACAACAACCATGTCACCACGTCCGAAAAGACAGCGCAGATTAAACGAGCCTCCTGCAGTAACAGGTTTTATACCTGATGATGGTGACTTCGACAGCAAGGATATTATTATACTGCTTTACGAAGAGTATGAAGCTATTAAACTTGCCGACTACCAAGCGTTATCGCAATTAGAAGCTTCAAAAATCATGGAGGTTTCGCGGCCAACTTTTACACGCATTCACGATTCGGCTAGAAAAAAGATTGCAAAAGCTTTTATGGAGCATAAGCACTTAAGAATAGGAGGTGGAGATGTGGTGTTTAACGAAAAGTGGTATTTGTGCAACGACTGTGAATCAGTATTCAAAATAGATTCTTCAGAGACTACTGATAATGTTATCTGTCCTGTTTGTCATTCAAAAGAAATAGTAGAAATACAAAATGCCGACACCAACTTCAGAAAATACAGAGGCATGCACGGCAGAACAAGATACCGTGATGGCATCGGGCAACAGCCGGATAATTGTATTTGTCCAAAATGCAACTATTCAATCCCACATGTAGCGGGAGTACCCTGCAACAGCCAGCTTTGTCCCACGTGTAACATAAGAATGGTACGTGAAAATTCCTATCATCATAAAAATATTATTAATAAAAGAAAACCATAAAATAAAAGAAATGAAAAAAAAATTAGCAGTTCCGACTGATAACGGAGTTTTAGCACAACACTTCGGGCACAGTCCTGAGTTTGTTTTCTTCGATATAGAAGACAATAAAATTATTAAAGAGCATCATGTTCCTCCCCCACCGCACACCGAAGGTTCTATCCCCACGTGGCTGGCCAACGAGGGAGCTACCGATATTTTAACAGGCGGCATTGGCCCAAAAGCCATTGAAATCCTGTATGCAAACAACATCAATGTTTACGTAGGTGTTGAAATTGATGAGCCGGTAAATCTGGCCATGGATTTTGTTAACGGAAATTTAAAATTCGGACAAAATTATTGCCATCATTAATAATGGTTTAATGGTTCAATGGTATAATGGTATAATGACGTAATGTAATAGTGCTGTAATGGTGTAATACTATTATGGAAAGAAAAACAAATAAAAAAAACAATTGAAGAAATAGATAATTAATAAAATTCAAAACATTAAAACAGAATAAAATGAACACAAAAGACAAAGGATTTAACTCCAAACTGATACATGCCGGTGCTTACGAAGATGCCAATGGCAGTGCTGTAAACCCTATTTATCAAACCTCAACCTTTAAATTCAGAAATGCTGACCATGGTGCCAGATGTTTCTCGGGTGAAGAAAAGGGATACATTTATACCCGATTGGGAAATCCAACCATCGAAGAGCTTGAAAACGCCGTGGCAGAACTTGAAAACGGCGTTGGAGCATTGGCTGTTTCTTCAGGAATGGCAGCGGTTAACACCGTTTACCTTACGCTGCTGGGACAAGGCGACCACATGATCAGCCACAGTTCAGTATACGGTCCTTCGCGCGGTATTATGGAAAAACAATATCCAAAATATGGTATTGAGTCAACCTATGTTGACTGTACCGATTTGACCAACATCGAAAAGGCTATCAAGCCTAACACCAAGCTGCTTTACCTTGAAACACCTGCCAACCCAACCATGGCTATTACCGATATTCAAGCAGCTTCGGAACTGGCTCACAAACACAATATTTTGGTTTGTGTCGACAACACATTCAGCAGTCCTTACCTTCAAAAGCCACTTAATTTGGGTGCCGATATTGTTTTGCACTCAATGACCAAATTTATTAACGGTCATGCCGACATCGTGGGAGGTATTGTTATTGCCAAAACCACCGAAATGTTCAAGGAGCTTCAATATGTTATGACCAACATGGGTTTTAACATGGATCCTCATCAGGCATGGCTTACCCGCAGGGGGCTTAAAACCCTTGCCATCCGTATCGATCGTGCCCAACAAAATGCTATGAAGGTGGCCGAATACCTGGAAAAACACCCTAAAGTTGAATGGATTCTTTATCCCGGATTAAAATCACACCCACAATATGAACTGGCCAAAAAGCAGATGAATGGCTCCGGATCCATGATTTCGTTTGGCATAAAAGGCGGTCTGAAAGCGGGCAAAACCGTGATGGACAACATGCATCTTGCCCTGCTTGCTGTTTCGCTGGGAGGAATAGAAACCCTTATTCAGCACCCGGCTTCCATGACCCACTCCAAGTTATCGAAAGAAGCGCGCGAAACTGCCGGTATTTCCGATGGGCTTGTTCGTCTGTCAATTGGCATTGAAGATGTGGACGACATCATAGCCGATCTTGATCACGCCCTGTCATTGGTTAAGTAAAAAGTCACTTTTTTTTATTAATAGCCTGTTTCTGTTTGGAGACAGGCTTTTTTATTTTTAAAATCCGAAACGAATAAAATGACAATAATCAAACCTGTCCCGACAATTGTCCAATGGAAATCCATATCCAAAACAAAAAAATAACCAAAACCGTATCCAAATTGAGATTTTAATTTTAATGACTTGATTTAACTTACAATATTACTTGTCATTAAAAAATATTGCTATTTTTGCGTCCCTTAATCGAACCCTATAACCAAAATGCCTTTGGCACAATGGATTGTTAAATAAAATACGTCATGGAAAATAAAGATCAACTTAATCAAAATTCTGAATCGATAGACCAGAATGAGAAGTCTGAAGCTGCCAACAACGCAGTGGAATCAAATGCAAATCAACCTATGTTAAACGAACAGGAAAAGAATCATCTTGTCGAATTAATGACCGGAAAAACGTTTACTGAAACGAAAATGACAAAAGTCGATGAGCCGAAAGAGGTTAAACCTGTTAGTGAAAAAAAAGCTGCCGTTGCTAAAGTAAAAACGGAACCTGAAGCAGCCACATCAAAAAAACCTCAAGAAAAAGAAGCCCCAAACGCCATCATTAGTGAGCACGATAAACATCGCATAATCCGCTTGATGAGCAGCAACTTCAACCCGCAAGTTCAAGAAGGTAGTTATGATGATGCTTCGATAAATGAAGATAAAGAACATCTTGGCGATTTGGCTGAACAGGAATATGATTATGATAAAATGAACAAACAAGAGCTCGTGGAGCTTTTAGAGGAGATTGTTCAGGAGCAAGATATTCGACTGATAAAAAATCAGGTGGGCAACATCAAAGGTGCTTTCCTGCATTTGAATAAAGAAGAGAAACAAAAGCTGAAAGAAGTATTTCTTGCCGAGGGTGGTAAAGAAGAAGATTTTAAGGCTACCGAAGACCCTCTGGAACAAAGGTTCAATGCAGCCTTCAATATTTTTAAACACAATAAACACAAATATACCGAGCTGCTTGAAAAGCAGAAACAGGTAAACCTGGAAGAAAAGGTTAAAGTATTGGAGGAGATGAAAACCATTATCAACTCCAGCGAACCGTTGAAAAAAACCTATGATGAATTCAGAAAACTGCAAGAGCGATGGAAAGAGATAGGGATGGTTCCTGCTACTGAACTCTCCAACTTATGGCAAAACTATCATTTTTATGTTGATCGCTTTTTTGATAAAGTACGCATCAACAAAGAGCTGCGCGACCTGGATATGAAAAAGAACATGGAAAGTAAAATTTCTCTTTGCGAAAAAACCGAGGAGTTAATTTTAGAGAATTCAGTGCTCAAATCATTCAAACTGCTCCAAAAGTATCATGATGAGTGGCGCAGCATCGGCTCGGTTCCCATGGACAAGAAAGATGATTTATGGGAACGCTTTAAAACTGCTACCGATAAAATTAACGGGCGAAGAAAAGAACACTACAAGGCCATTCAGGATCAGCAAGAGTTAAACTACGAAAAGAAGTTGGTTTTCTGCGAAAAAGCGGAAGAGTTGGTTGCCGAATTACCAGAAAGCATTAAATCGTGGCAAAAGAAAACAGCAGATATTACCAATCTGCTTAACGAGTGGAAAAAAACAGGCCGTGCTCCGCGCCAGATAAACGATGAAGTTTGGGTCAGGTTCAAAGGTTCGCTCGACACCTTTTTTAACGCCAAGCGCGATTTCTTTGCACAGCTGAAAGAGCAACAAATGAACAACTACAACCTGAAGTTGGCGTTGTGCGTAGAAGCCGAAAAAATTAAGGATAGTAATGAGTGGAAGAAAACCACCAACGAGCTGATTCACCTTCAAAAAGAGTGGAAAAAAATTGGCCCCGTGCCCAAGCGCCATTCTGACAAAATCTGGAAACGGTTCCGCTCTGCTTGTGATGAGTTCTTCAATAGAAAATCGGACTACTTTAAAGATATCCACAAGGTTGAGGCTGAAAACTTTAAGAAAAAAACAGAACTGATTGAAGAGATAAAAAATTACAAATCTCAAAACGACAGGGCTAACGATATGGAAGCGTTGAAATCGTTCCAACGCCGATGGGTTGAAATTGGTCATGTTCCTTTCAAAGAGAAAGAGCGACTTCAATCGGAATATCGCGAGCATATCGACAAGCTGTTTGATACTTTATCAGTAAACCGCATGGAGCTGACCGAACAAAACTACCAAAAGCACATTGAAGAGATGATGGACAGCTCAGACGATAACCGCCGGCTTAGCCGCGAAAGGAACTATCTTGCCAACAAAATGCGTACGCTTAAAGATGAAATCTCTGTTTGGGATAACAACATCGGCTTCTTTTCCAGCTCTAACAAATCGAACAAGCTAAAAGAGGATTTTGAGAAAAAGATCGAAAAAGCCAAACACGAGCTGGAAGTGATTATGGGCAAAATAAAAGCCATCGACAAAGTAATACAGTAAGTAACTTTTACCATACAAAACTTGAAAAAACCACGAGCATAATTTGTTCGTGGTTTTTTTTAGCCTGCCATGATAGTAAAAATGTTTTTATCATCAGGTTTTACCTTCCATTAAACTAATCTGCATCCTCGCAACGGGCAGTACTGCTATACTGAAAAAGCTTAATCACCTCTTTCGCCTCTTTTACATCGTGTACCCGAAGGAGGTTGGCCCCCTGTTGCAAAGCCATCAAATGTAATACAGAGGTTCCGTTTAAAGCCTCTTCAGGTTTAGTATCAAGCACCTTGTTAATCATCGATTTTCGGGAAATACCGGCCAAAAGGGGAAGATTATGAACCCTTAACTGCTCCATATTATTTAAAAGCATGAAGTTACATCCCAGGCTTTTCCCAAAGCCAAACCCCGGATCAAGAATCACATCAGCAACACCCAGTTCAAGCAACATGGCCACTCGCTCCTTAAAAAATGAATGTACTTTTTCAACAACCCGATTTACGATCGGACTTTGTTGCATGGTTTCAGGTGCTCCCTGAATATGCATCAATACATAAGGAATCTTTAACCGGGCGATGGTCTCAAACATGGCATCATCTAAAGTACCTCCCGAAATGTCGTTAATCATATCTGCTCCTTCCAACACGCAAGCTGTTGCCACTGAAGAGCGAAACGTATCAATCGAAACCGGAAGATGCGGAAACTCCTTTTTAATAAGGTGCAGCGGTTCCAATATCCGTATTAACTCCTCCTCTTCCGACACAAAAGCAGCCCCCGGCCGCGTTGAAACACCCCCGACATCAATAATATCGACACCATCATTCACCATGCTGCTCACCCTGTTAAATAAAACTTCACGATTGAGGTATTGCCCCCCATCGTAAAACGAATCAGGTGTAGCATTCAATATTCCCATCACCAGCGGAATACTAAAATCAAAATCTGCAAAATTGTCTTGAAATTTTTTCTCGCCATTTAACTCAAAAGATGTACTTTTATCACTCATTTTTGCACCAATTAATAAAGGTACAAAGTTACGTATTTAAGCGCAGATTATTATGGAGAAAACCAAACAGCAATTTGAGCAGGTTATTGATGAATGCCGTACTGTTTTTAAAAATAAATTAAAAGATTACGGAACAGCCTGGCGTATATTACGAACGTCAAGTCTTACCGACCAAATCTACATCAAAGCAAACCGTATCAGAAGTATTCAGATTAAAGGTGAAAAAAAAGTGGATGAAGGTTTCGTGCCTGAATTTATGGGCATCGTAAATTACTCGGTCATGGCTCTTATTCAGCTTGACCTGGGTTTTTCAGTATGTCCTGATTTGGATGACCGAAAAGCGCTGGAACTTTATAACAAATACCTTTATCAGTCGCGCGACTTGATGTTTGATAAAAATCACGATTACGACGAAGCCTGGCGCAACATGCGCATCTCCTCTTTCACCGATATCGTGTTAATGAAGCTGCTCCGTATCAAACAAATAGAAGATAACGAAGGGAAGACACTGGTATCGGAAGGCTTGGATGCCAACTACTCCGACATCATCAACTATTCCCTTTTTGCCCTCATTAAACTCCTTTTGGAAAATGAAGAAGCCTGAATCGCTAAAACCGGAAAACAAGTTTCTTAAAATCAACCGGATTTTACTTGGACTATTGTTTATCTTCTCTTCGGCAGTAAAAGGAATCGACCCTATTGGTACAGCTTACCGTGTTGAAGATTATCTGTTGGCCTACGGGCTGGATAGTCTTACCGACCTTAAACTTGTGCTGGCCATCGCCCTGATAACCGCCGAATTTATTTTAGGATTCTCGCTGTTGTTCAAGCTACGATATAAAATGGCTGCCTGGGGAACCTTTTTAATGATGCTCTTTTTTTTGATTGTCACCTGGTTTGATGCCACCAAAAACCTTGTGCCCGACTGTGGCTGCTTTGGTGATGCCATCAAGCTTTCCAATTGGGCCACCTTTTATAAAAACATTGTCTTTACTCTCATGGCCTTTGTGCTGCTTTTTGCACAAAAGGGGCAACAGCGAGCCAAGCCTATACTGCAAAATATTATAATCGGTCTGGCTGCAGCCGGTTTCATCTGGTTTCAGTTTTACAATTACAACCACCTTCCTTTACTCGACTTCAGAGCCTGGAAAGAGGGTAAAGACATGAAAATTAAAAATACTGACAAACAGAAAATCTATGTCATCTACAAAAACAAGCAAACCGGCGAAACCAAAGAATACCTCTCGCCAAACTACCCGTGGAACGACAGTACATGGAAAGCCAACTGGGTTTTTGTTAACCAACGAGTAGACGACTCGCAGGTGATAAAACCTCATGATTTAGTGATTGAAGATGCTGAGAGAAATGATGTAACACAGGGAATCATTGAAAATCCGGGATTTCAGTTGCTAGTTATTTCGCCAGACCTGGATAATGCCAACGGCGAAGCCATGATTAAAGCTTCCAGACTGGCTTTGTTGCTGGAGTCGAAAAACGTGGAAACTGCCCTGATTAGTGCCACCGGCCCCGATGAGGTTAAAAAATACCTCAAACTTTATAACATTACCTATCCTGTTTATTTTGCCGATGATATTGAGCTTAAAGCCATGATAAGGTCGAACCCCGGCCTGCTATTACTCCATAATGGCGTTGTTTTAAAAAAATGGCATTATAACGATTTTCCCTCGTTGGCCGAGGTGGAAGAGTTATTGAGATAGCCGGATAAATAAGTGTTCGATGTAAAGCTTCGGTGCGTGCCGTTGTTTTCACTTCTGATTTTCTATTTTCAAAATAATATTTTGGTTGTCAATATTCATAAATGAGATTCTAAATAATCCGGTTCCTGAAAATCTTTCACTTATTAAATTTTGTGGCAAATTGTATTCATTAATATTACCCGTTTTCGCAAAAACAAATTTCTGTCCGTCAATTATTAAGGCTTCTTTATTCCTAATACATTCAAATACTGAAATACCAACTGGCGAAGTTATTTCTGAAAATTCAATAGTTTTGAAATTGGAGAGTTTGTCAAATTCCTTTTTGATTTCTAATTCTCTAGGTATTTGAATAAGTGAAATTACAAGTCCTATTAGTCCAAAAA
>Ga0164318_10003598_pt1 | contig 14713 bp, 13 predicted proteins | sample GuaBasSedimGuay9_FD_113734 | JGI IMG/M metagenome (GOLD analysis project Ga0164318, IMG submission 113734) | Subseafloor sediment microbial communities from Guaymas Basin, Gulf of California, Mexico - Guay9, Core 4571-4, 0-3 cm | ecosystem: Environmental > Aquatic > Marine > Hydrothermal vents...
ATGGTGCTGGCGTTGGAGGGACGTTACGAAAGTTATTCGCTGGGCAAGCAGATTCGGGGCGAAGAGGCGCGCGAGATCGCTCAACTGGCCCACAAGCACGGCTTCCGAATCAGCGGTTAGCAGTCAGCAATCAGGCTATCGGCTACCCGCTAACGGCTGACGGCTGGCAGGAGGAGGGAAAATGTCTCAAGGAAGAATTCTGGTGGTTGAAGATGATTTCGACGTCTCTAACATGCTGCGCATTTACTTTCAATCGCAGGGCTACGATGTGGCCGTGGCCCAGCGGGGCGAAGATGCGCTGGAGATGTGTCGGCATCAGTTGCCTAACATTATTGTGCTGGACATTATGTTGCCGGATATGGATGGCTACGACGTGTGTCGTGAGTTGCGAAGCAACCTCCGCACCAGCCATATCCCCATCATCTTCCTGACGCAGAAGGACGAGCGTTCCGATAAGATCCACGGCCTCGAACTGGGCGCCGATGACTACATCACCAAGCCCTTTGACGTGGAGGAACTCAAGTTGCGGGTCAGGAACGCTATGGCCCGGGCTACTTATGAAAGCCTGACCAACCCCACCACCGGTCTGCCCAGCGGCCGATTGATTGAGGAGCAATTGCGGCAGTTGATGCGGCGAGATGACTGGGGCATTATCTACGTGGGCATCGAGGGTTTCACCGTGTTCGGTGAAGTGTACGGCTTTGTGGCCGGCGAGGACGTACTGCGCTTCACCGCGATGATCCTGGGCGAAGTGGTGGACAGTGTGGGCACCCCCAACGACTTCATCGGTCACATCGGCGGCGATGACTTCATCATCATTACCAAGAAAGATCTCATCATGCCTGTAGTCAAAGAACTTAAACAGCACTTCGATGCCAGGGTGGGCACGCACTACGATTGGCAAACGCGGCAGCAGGGTTATCTGACTATGCGCGACGAGGCAGGCAATGAAACTAAAGCGGACCTGATGACACTCTCCATCGGTGTGGTAACGGCCGATGATGGCCCATTCACCGATATTAGGGAGATCACCGAGGCGGCCGCCAGTGCGCGACGTGAAGGACAGGCGGCTTAGACCCCATCTTTGAGGCAGGGAGGAGAACCGGTCACGGGCGGCAGGCTTGAAGCGGGTATAGGCACATGGGTGAACGGCCAGAGAAACGCCGGTATGAATGGTCAGCCGTAGTCGTGGGTGCGAGTGTGGTGGTCCTTACACTCGGTCTGGCGGTGTGGATGGTGAAAACCTCGCCTGAATGGGCCACCATCCCACGCTATCTGCTCCTCCTGCCGGCAGGTCTGGTCGCCTATCGGTTTGGCCGCCGGATGGCCTGGATCGCGGCTATGGCCGGTGCATTGCTTATTCTCGTCCCCTTGATCGGTGTTTTCCTCGCCGAGGGATTGTCGCCCCACGTCGCAGAAGGATTGCTCGCCAGTGGATTGCTTTTCCCCGTGACATGGTTCTCCGCTCAATGGGGGGAAAGACACAGATCGGTCGGGACACTCCGCCGGCAACCATTGGGTGAGGCGGCGGTCCCGAGCCGCCTCGACACCTCTATCGGCGACGGCCCTGATCTGAGGGCGACCTTGGACACCATCCTGTCGAGTACCCGCCACCTCATCCCCTACGATGTCGCCGAAATCACGCTCTGGGATGAAGGACGGCAATGCTGCATTACCCAAGGCTGGGGAGGGGATCGGGCTTACGTCCGGGAGACAGGGGGGATCTATAGGCTCGATGAGGGGTACACGGGCTGGATAGCCCGCCATCGGCGCTTCCTTTTCATTCCTGACGTTGAGGCCCGGCGCGACGTGCGTCCTAAGTTAGATACACCCGAGTATCCTTTCCGATCCTATGTCGGCATTCCCCTGCAAAGCCGGGGGCGCTTCGTCGGCACGTTGGAGTTGGCCAGTTATCGAAAGGACGCTTTTATAGAACGTGATCTGGAAACACTGCGGGCCATCGCCAACCAGGCGGCAATTGCGATTGAGAATGCACGCCTGTACGGGCAAACGGACGAGGAGTTGCGGCGACGGGTGGAGGCACTGAGCGGTCTCCAGCGCGTGAGTCGCGAGATTAACGCTACGCTTGACCTGAGACACATTTTGCATCTGGTATTGGAAGAGGCCACGCGCCTGGGTAAGACGACGTACGGCGCAATTGTGCTTCGGGAAACCCCTTCCGCTTCGGGGGAGCCGGAGGAGGGCGAACTGCGGCTGGAGATGTGCACGGGCTATTCGGAAGCGGAGGAGGCTCGCGTCCGCGCAATGCTGCGAGCGCCGAAGGCACACCCCGCTTTGGCGAAGACCCTGGCCGAGATACAGCGCGCCCGTCAGTCGCTGCTCATTCCTGACGTAGCGGCAGAGGTGGGCGAGATCAGGATCAGGTCGGAAACCCGCTCTATGCTCATCGTGCCCATATTCTATGAGGAGGCTCTGGCGGGCTTGATTCTCTTGGAGAGTGCTGAGAAGGGGGCCTTTGATCAAGAGGTAGTGGAGTTCGTCGAGGGCCTCTCGGCCCAGGCATCTATCGCCATTGGCAATGCCCGACGCTATCAAGAGCAGTTGAAGCGCGGTGAGTTACTGCGTCGCCGGGCCGACCAACTCGCGTCGGTCCTGGAGGTCAGCCAGGCGCTGCGTTCGGATCGGCCTCTGGAAGAGATATTGGAGGAAATCGCATACGCGATCCAGGAAAGCGTGGGGTTCAATCTGGTGTTGATCAGCGTGTTGGAGGGTGACCCGCCCTATCAACGTCGCGTGGCTGCTGCCGGCATCCCTATCGCCGCCTTTGAGCGCATGAAAACGGTGCGGCAGCCCTGGTCTGTTGTGGAAGAGGTGATGAGCGAGGAGTTCCGCATTAGCCAGAGTTACTACATCCCGGCTGAACGAGAGGCCCATTGGCGTGAGCGCCTGGATGTATATTATGAGGAGGAAGCGGCAGGCAGCACGCGCAAGCCTGGATACTGGCATCCCCGCGACATGCTGCTCGTCCCCCTCATAGGGCCTGGTGGAGACGTCAGGGGCCTCCTCTCAGTGGATCAGCCCCGCGATGGCCGCGTCCCTGACCGGGCCACTATCGAGGTGCTGGAGATTTTCGCGGCCCAGGCAGCGATCGCCATCGAAAACGCTCGCTTGGTGGAGGAACTGCAGCACCGCGCCGAAACATTGGCCTTATTCAACGAGGTCAGCCGCTCGGTCACGGCCAAACTCGAATTGAGCGCAGTGTTGAACACGGTTGTTGAGACAGCCACCCAATTGCTGGAGTGCGATCACAGCAGCATCTTTCTCCTGGATGCCGAGAGCGGGCGATACGTGCCACGGGCAGCATGCGGCTTCACGCTTGAGAGCCTCTCATCGCTTACCTGCGCCCCAGGCCAGGGGTTGGTGGGTGCAGTGGCCGAGAGCGGTATGCCACTTGCGGTTGATGATGTGAAACAGGATCCGCGTCCCGTACCCGGTCCTATGGGGGTTGAGATAGGTTCAGCGATGCTGGCTCCCCTCACGGTTGGCAATCAGGTCCTGGGGGTGCTGAGCATCAGCCACCGGGAGCCCCGCAGGTTCTCGCCAGCCGAGGTAGCGACGCTCTCGGCGTTGGCCGACCAGGTAGCCATGGCGGTGGAAAATGCGCGCCTGTTTGATGAGGTGCGTCGCTTTTCGCAGGAGTTGGAGCGGCGCGTCGAGGAGCGCACTCAGGCGCTGGCCGAGGCGATGGGGGAACTGACTGTAGAACGTGATCGGGTCGAGACACTCTACCGCATCACCTCCCAACTCTCCGTCAGCCTCGACCTGGACCACGTGTTGAACCGCGCCCTGGAGTTAGTCGTGGAGGCTGTGGGGGCCGAACGGGCATCCATCCTGATGCTGGATTCGGAGTCTGGGCGGTTAATCCACCGCGCCGCCCTGGGGGCGGGGGCCAATTTGCCTCCTGGTGGTGTTCCCACCCGCTTCCACCGGGGAGAAGGATTGGCAGGCTGGGTGATGGAGCAACGGGAGGCGGCCATTGTCCCGGATATTCGATTTGACCCGCGCTGGATCGAGGAGCGGGAGACAGTACGGGGATATTGCTCAGCGCTGGCGGTTCCTCTCTGTGTGGGTGATGAAGTGCTGGGCGCATTATTGCTGTTCCACACTCAGCCCGATTTCTTCAACGAGGATCACCTGCGCCTGGTGGAGACCGCTGCCACCCAGGTCGCCAATGCTGCCAACAACGCCGAACTCTACGGCCTGATCCGTGATCAGGCGGAGCGCCTGGGAAGCATGCTCAAGATCCACCAGGTCGAGGCTGCCAAGAGCCAGGCCATCCTGGAGGGCGTCGCAGATGGAGTGATGGTGGCTGATGCCCAGGGTAGAATTATCCTCTTCAACGCGGCTGCGGAACGCATTCTGGAATTGCCACGGCAGGAGGCTCTGGGGCGGACGACCGGCGAGATGCTCGGGCTGTATGGCAGCCAGGCGCGAGACTGGCTGGAGACGGTCGCCGGGTGGGCGAAGCAGCCCGAGACTTATGCCACAGATGAGTACCTGGCCGCCCGGTTAAACATCGGAGATCGTATTGTCAGCGTCCACCTGGCACCGGTGTTAATGGGCGATGAGTTTCTGGGCACCGTTTCGGTCTTCCGTGACGTCACAGCCGAGGTAGAGGCTGATCGCGCCAAGACAGAATTTGTCTCCATGGTCTCGCACGAATTGCGCACGCCGATGACCTCAATTAAAGGATACGCTGACCTGCTTCTGATGGGAGCGGCCGGTAAGTTGATGGAGGAACAGCGAAGATTTCTATCCATTATTAAAAAGAACACCGACCGCCTCGCCATGCTGGTCAATGACCTGCTCGACCTCTCGCGTATCGAGAGCGGGCGGGTGGCATTATCACCTGAAATGGTGCGCGTGGAGGGAATTATCGCTCAGGTCGTCGCCGCAATGGAAGGCCGGGCAGGGGATAAGGGGCTGACCTTGCGGTCGGATGTGCCATACACTCTCCCCGAAATTATGGCCGATCCCGACCGCGTGGCTCAGATTCTGACCAATCTGGTGGAAAACGCCTGTCTGTACACACCAACCGGTGGCGAAATCGTGGTCTCAGCCCGTGTGTATAGCGACGAGGTGCACATTTCGGTGCGCGACACGGGCATCGGCATCGCGCCGGAAGATCAGAGGAAGGTCTTCGACCGCTTTTTCCGGGCTGAGCATCCGCTGGTGCAGGAGACGCCAGGCACGGGGTTAGGGCTTTCCATTGTCAAATCGCTGGTGGAGATGCACGGTGGGCGAGTTTGGGTGGAGAGCCGGTTGGGGAAGGGAAGCACGTTCACTTTCACCCTCCCCACCGCAGAAGCGGGGCAGGCGGAAAAAGTATTGGTCGTCGAGGGTGACTTCGACGTGGCCAGGCGGATTCAACTACGCCTGGCCGGAGACGGGCGGGAGGTGTTGATCGCGCAGCGGGGTGATGAGGCACTGGAGATGGCACAGCGTGAGCGCCCGGACTTGATCGCGCTGGACATGTTGCTCCCAGATGCTGATGGGTTTGCTATACTTGAGGAGTTAAAATCAAATCCCACTACGCGGGAGATTCCGGTGGTTGCCGTCTCCGAATTGCCTGACCAGGGTGAGTACCCGCGATTGGGGAATGCAATTATGGATGATGTGAAGCGACAAGAGGTGCTCGCTCTGGATACCGTCCGCTTCATAAACAGGCCATTCTCCGTCGAGGAGTTGGTAAAGCAGATTGAGACAGTCCTGTGGGAGAATAAGCAGTCTGAGCAGAACAACGCCGGTTGACAGTGGGAGCCCGCTCCGCCGTAAGCAGACAGGGCTGGACGGGGCTGCCCAGCACCGGTGCTCTAGACCCGCGCTCAATGAGGTGAGAAGACAATGCCGAAGATCCTCGTTGTTGAAGACGAACGGGACATCCGTGATCTAATCGGGTTCACCTTGCGCTTTGCTGGATTCGAGGTGGTGTCGGTTGTCAATGGCCTTGAGGCTCTCGAGAAAGCGCCACGGGAGCGACCCGACCTTATCATCCTTGATGTGCGTATGCCAAAGATGACCGGGTATGAGGTTTGTCGTCGCTTAAAAGAAAATCCAGCCACCAGTGCTATCCCGGTCGTCTTCCTTTCGGCCAAGGGACAGGAGACCGAGATCGAGCAGGGCCTGGCTTCGGGTGCAGTGGAATACATCGTGAAACCCTTCGCGCCGGATGAGTTGATTGACCAGGTCAGGGATATTCTGCAGCGCGCAGGGGCTTCGACGTAGGACAAGATGACATCTTGTCCTACTTGGCCCAACGGTTTTGCGCGCCGGTAAAGTCTGTAACACCGGGCGGTAGTTAGAGCATGAGCGCCATTGTCGTAAAGGATGGCCTCGTTCACTATGAGGCGATTGGACGCGGCAAGCCGTTGGTCTTTCTCCACGGCTGGCTGGGGTCGTGGCGTTACTGGATGCCGGCAATGGAGGAGTTGTCGGGCAGACGCCGCACATACGCGCTCGATCTGTGGGGCTTCGGCGATTCGGACAAACTGAGGGTGCATTACAGCATCAACGCATACGTTGATCTACTTGGGGAGTTCTTGGATCGTTTGGGCATATGGCGCGCTGCGCTGGTGGGCCACGCACTGGGAGGTATGGTGGCCCTGCTGTTCGCTGCCCAGGCTCCAGAGCGGGTGGAGCAGATAATGGGGGTGAGCGTACCACTGATAGATGCGGCCATCAACCGACCTCTTGTCAGTCTCTCTGATAACGGGGAAGCACTGGCACGGCTGGTGGCACGACAGGCTAATTTCCCCGAGGTGAATCTGGAGGCGCGCAGAGCCGACACAGCCGCCATTGCCCACAGCATACGCTCCGCGATGGGGCGCGACCTGCGCCGTGTCTTGTCCCCTCTCGACATCCCTGTGCTCCTCGTGTACGGCGGGAATGATCCTCTCATTAAGCCGCCGCAGACGGAGTGGCTGCAAAGTTTTGACGACAACGTACGCACCATATTTCTAAATGGCACGCAACATTTCCCGATGCTAGAGGAGCGGAACAAGTTCAACCGGCTGCTGATGGATTTCCTCGATGCCGGAGATAATTTGGCCTCGCTAGAGTTGAAAAAGGAATGGCAGCGCCGTCTGCGGTAAGTTGGCCAGAGCCTGTTGCTCACCCCGATGCATCCCCGTTACGGGCGAAGCCCTCGGCTCGTTACGTAACATCCCCCAAGAGTGCCACTGTGCCTTTGACGGACGCTCGCATTACTCCGAGAAATGCCCACATCAATCGGAACTCCGTGTGGATGCCGAGCCTTCGCAGTTCAATCCAGAGTTGCGTTGCGGCAAGAGTGCGCTATAATATGAATTGGGTGGGGCTAAAATCAGTGGACGTCCGGCTTCAGCCGGAAAATCCCCGCTGAAGCAGGGCCTCCGGCCTTTTCTCCCCACGAATTTTAGCCGGACTCATATGAATGACCACACAATATTTGTAGGGCAGAATGGCATCCTGCATTGCCTTCCACGTTCGCAGATTTCAGGTGCGCGGAGATAGCAAACCGTGCAAACTGTACAACCCGACGACTTGGTTCTGCTGGTAGACCGCGACCGCAAATCGTTTATCGTCCGGCTGGAGCCGGGTTCGCAACTCCATACCCATCGAGGGGTGTTGAACCACGATGACCTGATTGGAACCCCCTGGGGGACGCGGGTATACACTCACCTGGGGCATCCGCTCTGGTTACTCCGCCCCTCCACCGATGATCTTGTCCGTGACCTCAGGCGTATTAGCCAGATTGTCTACCCCAAGGACGCAGGCTACATCCTGATGAAGATGCGCATCGCACCGGGTTGCCGCGTCGTCGAGGCTGGCACCGGCAGCGGTGGGCTTACGCTCGTCTTCGCTCAGGCGGTTAGCCCCACTGGCCGCGTCTATTCTTACGAGGTTCGCCCGGATATGCAGCAACTGGCGCATAGGAATCTGGAACAACTTGGTCTGACCGAATTCGTCGAGTTCAAACTGCGCGACATCGCCGGGGGCTTCGATGAACGAGACGCCGATGCCCTGTTCCTGGACCTGCCCACTCCCTGGGATTACCTGGCACAGGCGCACGAGGCCCTCGTCAACGGTGGCTTCTTCGGCTGTATCCTGCCCACCACCAATCAGGTCAGCCGCTTGATCGGCGCGCTGGAGGAGACTAATTTCGGCCTGATTGAGGTGGAGGAATTGCTACTCCGGCCGTACAAGGCGGTGCCCGCCCGCCTGCGACCGATAGATCGGATGGTAGCCCACACCGGCTACTTGATCTTCGCGCGGGCGCTTATACCATCGGAGGAGTGAGAAGGGGACTATGGGAAACCTGCGACGATTGGTACTAGACGTGCTGAAACCCCTGGAACCGAGCATCGTGGAACTGGTGCAACTGCTGGCCGATCAGGAGGGCGTAGACGGAGTCAACATCTCAATCTACGAGATTGACCGCCGCGTAGAAAACGCTAAAGTTACCATCGAGGGCCACGACTTACGCTACGATGAGATCGCCCGGGTCATTGAGGAGAATGGCGGTGCTATCCACTCCATTGACGAGGTCGCAGCCGGCAGGGTACTTATTGAAGATGTTATCACGCCGCAAGATTAGCCGTGGGAGAATCGAGTAACGCTCGTGGGCGTTTTGCCCGGCACGTGAACAACGTGCGTGAGTACGACCGCATCACCGGTTTCTCGAAGATCGCCCGTCGTGCTCTGGCGAACAATGCCTTTGATGGCGTCTTGACCATGATCGGCGTGCTGATGGGCAATTACTTGGGTAACGTCCGCAGCGCCGGTACCGTGATCCGTATCGGCATCGCCACCGCCATATCTATAGGGGTCTCTGGACTGTGGGGGGCCTACCTGGCCGAGACTGCTGAGCGTGAGCGTGAGTTGGCTGAACTGGAACGGATATCACTTACCGACCTGGGCAATACGAAAATCGGCCGGGCCTCGCGTGTGGCGGTAATCGTCGTGTCATTGGTAGATGGCTTGTCACCCCTCGTTTCGTCACTGATTGTGCTCACTCCTTTTTTCTTTGCGCCGCTTATCGGCAATATCCTGGTCAGTTATGCGCTCTCTCTGATCGTTGGACTGCTCGCTCTGTTTGGGCTGGGGATGTTTTTAGGCTACATATCGGGGCGCAGTCTCATTGGCTATGGAATGCGCACCATCGTCGCAGGCATTGTGGCCATCGCAATCAACGCCCTGCTGCCCATTGAGCCATAGTCACATTCACTCACAAAGGAGGTCGCTTATGTTGCGCAGACGTCCCTTCCGTCGCCGACCATTGCTTCGGCGACGTCCACCGCCGCCTCCCCCCCCTCCAAGTGCCCCACCGCCTCGCCCCCTATTGCCACCCAGAGTGCGCCAGGCACTGGCCCGTGCTAACAGCCTGATGGCGGATGGTCAGTTCGCCGAGGCAGCTGACATCTTCGGGCAACTGGCCGACAAGGCTAAAGAACTTGGGCGGCCTATTCGCGCCGCCGACCTGACGATACAGGCGGCCCGTGCACACCTTGCCGCCGGCAATGCCGATGCGGCAGTGGAGCGGGCCAAGCAAGCCCTGCTGATCTTCATCCGTAGCGGGCGCGTCAATCGCGTGCCCCATCTTCTGGCCCGTATGACGGAGGCACTGCGCAACAAGGGCTACCACACCGAGGCCGATGAACTGGAGCACACCGTCGAGGATGGTCTGAGCGAGATGGGCCTTTCATTGGAAGGGGTAGCCCAGCGCGTTGCGGCAGAGAAGGTCGAACGGCGAGGCACGCTGCCCGCTCAGTGTGCTGGCTGTGGCGCGCCACTCGTCCCGGACGAAGTCGAATGGCACGACGCCCACACCGCCGAGTGCCCCTACTGCGGCACCATCGTCAAGGCTACCTAGTTTCCTCATCTACCTCCCCACAAGCGCACCCTACTGACGAGTAGGGTGTTCTATTTATTGGTATTCCTGGCGTCATAATGCATAATAAAGGGGGGCAACTATGAACGGTTATAAGATAGCAGTGGTGACGGACAGCACAGCCTACATCCCCAAGGAGGCTCTGGGCAACCTGCACATTCCGGTGATTCCCCTCTGGCTCATCTGGGGCGACGAGCGCTTCCGGGACGGGGTAGACATAGACCCGGCGACATTCTACCGACGTCTACGGACGAACAAGACTTTCCCCACCACCTCTCAGCCATCGGCCGGGGAGTTCGTAGACTTCTTCCGCCGCGTCGCCGCCGAGAGCGATACCGATACCATCGTGGGGATTCATATCTCCAGCAAGATTAGCGGCACCGTCGCCTCGGCGGAGATGGCTAAGGCACAGTTACCCGAACTCAACATCACGATCATAGATTCATTCTCCACCTCAATGGGGCTGGGTTTCATCGCCCTGGCAGCAGCCCGCGTTGCTGCGACAGGAGGCTCCCTGGAAGAGGTCATCGCAGCGGCTGAGAGGATACGGGATAGAATAAACGTGCTGTTCGCCGTAGACACGCTGGAGTACCTGCACCGGGGTGGGCGTATCGGCGGAGCCAAGCGGTTCCTGGGAACCGCGTTGAACATCAAGCCCCTGTTGCATCTGCATGACGGTCGCGTCGAACCCCTGGCGCAGGTGCGTACCAAGCGCAAAGCCATCGCACGGATGTTGGAGGTGGCGGAGGAGCGGCTGGCCGGGAAGCGGATGGCAGAAGCGGCCATCATTGACGTGGATAGCCCTGATGAGGGAGACGCTGTCGCTGAACGGGTGAGGGAACGCTTTGGTCTCTCCACAGTACATCGCACCACCGTCAGCCCTGTCATCGGCACCCACGCCGGGCCGGGCACCGTCGGCATCTGCTTCTACCCCGCCGCTTGAGAACAATATCCACTGATACTCTAATCGGGCTGGCACACGCCCTCACCGGCGAACTCCCGCGCGCCGCAGTCCACATAACCGACCGCCTCGGCCAGCGCGATGCTGGATCCATTCGCTTCGTTGACCACGTAGAGTGGCTGCCTGGCCGAGCGGACGATCCACATCGTGCAGGCCGTCAACACCGCCCGACCCCACCCGCGTCCCTGCGCGGCCGGTGTGGTACGGACAAAAACCTCAGCGAAGTGAGGCGAAGCCCAGTTGAGTCCTGCTTCAGCCACAGTCTCCCCCTGTGAGCGAATGACAAAGCGTGGCCGGCCGCCCAGCCCCTGCTCCGCTACGACCAGCACGTTGATGAAGGGCTGGAAGCGGAACAGGTCGAGCCTGTAGATGCGGTTGATCCCGGGTTGCTCAATGTCCACGACTTCTGCGACGGCGTCCCGCAGGTCCGGCGTGGTGATCAGGTAATAGGGGCGACCGGGGACGAGCGCCTGGCGCAGCAGTTCGATGGCCGCTGCCGTGCTGGGTGTGCGCAGCACAACGGTGGGCTGAAACAGCCGCCGCCCGGTCTGGCAAACGGCGACAAAGCCGTCTGTACGACCGTCAGCATCCTCATGGACGTAGAGGCGGGTGCGCCGGGGATTATGGTATAAGGCGTAGTAGACGAACAGCGCATCGGCCGGCGCAGAAAGGTGCAGTAGGGAACGCACTTTCAGACGCAGACTTTCCAGATCAGCCACCGCCATCACCCCCAGGTGACCAGTTCCTGAAGACGGGAAACAACAAACGGCGCCAGGGAATCACTGCCTCCACCGGAGTGCCCATCACAGGGGTGAGCAGTCCGCCGGCGCGCACTCCATAAGCGGCGTTAACGATGCGCGTGCCCGGCGGCAGGTGCTCCACTGTGACCGCCAACGTCATCGTCAGAGATTCACCCGGCGCGAGGTCGGCAATCGTCCAGGTGACCATCCCGCCCGCCTGGGTGTAGTTGCCGCTGGCCCAGGCGAGGGGCGTGCTTATAGGGATGGTGTCGGTGAGGGCGATTTGGGTGAGAGTGAAAGTGGAGGTATTGGTGACGCTGAGCGTATAGATAAGCAAGCGGGCCGGAAATCTTTTGGGAAAGGTGCCCCGCTTGGTCACTTCCAAGTGTGGCGCGAGCGCAAGCGCGGTTTCGGTGTAAACTCCGGCCGCGCCCCCGTCAGTCGTGACCCATACCACGTTGGTCAGCGTCCCCTCGTAGCCCATCTCCACCGTGACGACGACTGTCTCTGTCCAGACGCCGCCAAGCGCGGTGATGGTCGGCGTCCAGGTGAGAACGCCGGCAGGGGTGACGTGATCCGGCAAGACGTCGGTGATAGTGGCAGTGAAGGTAACGTTGCCGGTGTTGGTGACGCGGAGGGTATAGGTCAGTTGCGTACCGGCTTGCACCGGGTCGGGGTCGGCCTGCTTGGTGACCTGCAGTCCTAAACGGGTTGCCTGCACTGCTGCCAGTGCGTCCACGATGCCCCAGCCATAGACGTTGTTGGGACGTCCGCCGGGCTCACCACCGCAACTGGTGTCAACACGGGGGCGGGCCGTCTGGGCGATGATCCATTCCGTAGCATCCACGTCGCCGACGAGGAACGGCGCGGCCGACCACAATAGCGCCACCGTCCCCACGACGTGTGGCCCGGCCATCGAAGTGCCACTGTTTGAGCCGTATCCCCCGCCGGGGATACTGGAGCGCACCCCCACACCCGGTGCGGTCACGTCCGGCTTAAGCCTGCCGGAGCCGTCCACAGTCACCGGCCCACGGCTGCTGAATCCGGCGATGGTGTCGCTGTTATCGCTCGCCCCCACAGAGAAGGCGGCGTCGTAGATGGCCGGCGGATCGTGTATCGTGCTGCAGGAAGGCCCGCTGTTGCCGGCCGAAGCGACGACCACGATGCCCGCCACACGCACGTTCTCGACGATCATTTGCAGTGTGTCCCAGTCGCATCCTTCGCTGGGTGGGCAGGCCCAGGAGTTGTTGATCACGTGCGGGGCAAGGCTGGGGACCCCGTCGGTGAAAGGGTCGCCGCCGATGGGGTAGGGGGCCAGGAAGAACTCGAAGCACTCGGCGTAGGTGGCAGGGGTGCCCCAGCCATTGTCCATATTGCGGCAGCCGATCCAGCGTGCGCCGGGCGCGACGCCGATTTGGTTGCCCGCGCCGTCGTCGCCGATGATGGTGCCCATCGTGTGCGTGCCGTGGCTGTAGTCGTCACAGGGTTCTGGGGAGTCTACACCGCAGGGGTTATAGCCGTGGGTGTTGGTGTGGATAGCGTCGTGCCAATTGTAGTCGTGGGTGGCGGTAATGCCGTTGTAGCCCCGGTACTGATTGATCAGCGCCGGGTGATCCCAGTCGTAGCCGGTATCCTGCCCGGCGACGACGATTCCCTGGCCGGTGTAGCCCAGCGCCCAGACATCATCGGCGTTGATCCGTGCCACGTTCCACTCGACTCCCTGAGGAGCCAGCGGGCGCACGCCGTCGGGCTGGGGCTCCGGCAGCGGTTGGCGGACGCGCGGGTTGGCGGCGATGCGGGCCACCTCGGGGCGGGCAGCAAGGCGCGTGACGAGGGCACGGTCGCCCTTCACTGCCAACATGTTGACGATGTAGAACGGGCGGTAGTCAACACCGGCGGCATCCAGTTCGACGCGCAGGGGAGCCTGGGAGCGCAGTGCCACCTCCCGCAGTGCATCGTAGACGTAGCGCAGACGCGCCTCACGGGTGGGCAGGGCCGCTGCCGCGCTGAGGTCCGCCTGCTCGGCCAAGACTAGCAGAAACCTGGTCTCGCCGCCATCGGCGGTGGCCTCCCACACCCGGGGCGCGACGTTGGCAGGCCGGGTAGTCGAACCTGCGCGGGTGACGATGAGCAGGGTCAGGAAGAGCAGCCCTGCCAGACCCAGCGCCAGGCCCGTGTTAAAAATGCGGTGTCTGTTCATAGAATGAAATTATAGCAGAAGTACGAGGCTTGACAAAAACGCTCTTCCATAGGATAATCGCCATCACACTTTGAGGAGGATGGTATGGCAAAACCATTTGAGGTAACCGATGCTACCTTTGATGAAGAGGTACTTCAGGCAACGGAGCCTACCCTGGTGGACTTTTGGGCCGAGTGGTGTGGGCCATGCATAATGATCGCTCCAGCGGTTGAGGCAATTGCTGAGGAATACGAAGGGAAGCTGCGTGTGGCGAGGATGAATGTGGATGGCAACCGGCGAACGCCGGTCCGCTACGGCATTCGCGGTATCCCTACACTGATTTTGTTTAAGAACGGGAAAGAAGTGACACGCATTGTGGGCTACCGTCCCAAAGAGGCACTGGTGGAGGAACTGCTGCCCCACATAACTTGACACCACGGTACCTATGTGGTATACTGAGTGCACAATTTGAGATTGTAAAGACTGCGATTGGGAAGAGTAGGCATCAAAGCGGGGTTCAGAGAGTCGGGCACTTGATTTTTGAATCAAGGGCTGGAAGCCCGATACCAGCGCAGGTGCTGAATGGGCCCAGGAGTCGCCCGCCGAACCCCCGCCCAGCGGGGTAGTAGTCCGGGCCGGAAGCGCCACCGTTACCAGGGCTGAGGGTATCGAACCGGTTGCTTATTGCCGGAAACCGGCGGCCGGTTCCGTACCCGCGAATGAGTGAGGCTGGCTCTTCACATACCACGCGCCGTCACCGGCGCGTTTTGTGTTCTTTCGCACGCTTTCGCGTTTCGCACGCTTTCGCGTTTCGCACACTTTCGCGTTTCGCACACTTTCGCGTTCTGAGGAGCCGCCTAAGCGGGGTGGCACCACGGGGTTGACGCCCGTCCCGGCAACGGGGCGGGCGTTTTTCTCTCGTAGGACAAGTTGCCAACTTGTCC
>Ga0164318_10003599_pt1 | contig 14711 bp, 15 predicted proteins | sample GuaBasSedimGuay9_FD_113734 | JGI IMG/M metagenome (GOLD analysis project Ga0164318, IMG submission 113734) | Subseafloor sediment microbial communities from Guaymas Basin, Gulf of California, Mexico - Guay9, Core 4571-4, 0-3 cm | ecosystem: Environmental > Aquatic > Marine > Hydrothermal vents...
ACACTTGAAACCTCGTCGCCGGTCGGATAGTCAATACCAGTGGCGTCGAAATGGGACTTGCTGATTTCATCGCCACACACCTTCTTTCCAATGAGCTCTCTGGGTTTCTTCTCCAAGATCAGCGTGCGTAGTCCCATCTCCGCACATCTCCGGGCCGTGACACAGCCCGCGCTTCCTGCACCAACTATGATGACATCGACGCATCTCAATGTATATCACGTGTTGAACTTCATGTCGGAGATATAAATCCGAAGGTGTCATTGAGGTTCGGGAAACGCCATCCGGCCCGGAAGCATTATCAATGTAGGCATGCGCGGCATCACGGGTCTTGTCATGAACAACTTGGTGGTTGTCGGACTACAGTGGGGTGACGAGGGAAAGGGCAAGATTGTAGACTTTGTCGGTGAAACGTACGACATAGTGGCTCGCTTTCAGGGCGGGAGCAATGCGGGTCACACCGTTGTCACGACAGAAAGAGAGTACAAGTTCAGAATAATGCCCACGGGCGCGGTACGAGGAAAGACCGCAGTCATAGGCAACGGTGTCGTCGTCGATCCAGAGATACTGCTGAATGAGATATCGGCTCTGAGATCATTGGGGGTCGAGGTCGATCTTGTACTGAGTGAACGCGCTCACATAGTGACGCCTCTGCATATTCAATTGGATGGTCTGAGAGAAAGAGCGAGGGGTGGCTCCAAGATCGGTACCACGAAGAGAGGCATTGGCCCCACATATGCTGACAAAGTAGCTAGAGTCGGCGTGCGAATCTGTGATGTCTTAAGCCCCTCGTTTGAACGATACTGGTCCTACTTTGCACGCATAATGCAGTCACGGATAGAACGGCTATATGGAACAAGCCCCATCGATGACCTTGGCCGACTTCGGGACCGAGTGAAGAATGCCCTTGCAGAGTTGGAGCCCTACGTTTCGAACGCCGGCGACTACTTGCGTCAAGCAATGAATGATGGAAAGAGCATTCTCTTTGAGGGCGCACAGGGAACTCTGCTCGACATTGACCACGGAACGTACCCGTATGTGACCAGTTCCAACTGCGTTGCCGGTGCTGCTGCAACGGGAACCGGAGTACCTCCCTCAGCCCTCCATCGTGTTCTAGGTGTCACCAAGGCGTATGCCACCCGCGTGGGGGCTGGGCCGTTTCCGACCGAGGTTTCTGGCGCAGTCGGGCAGAGGATTCAGGAACGGGGAGGCGAGTTTGGCACCGTGACGGGTCGGCCGAGAAGATGCGGGTGGCTTGACCTCGTCGCCTTGAAATATGCTGCGAGTGTGAACGGAACGGATGCCCTTGCCCTGACCAAGATTGATGTTCTGGCTGGTATTCCAACTGTGTCTGTATGTGTAGCCTACGACATTGACGGAACGGAAACAACTCGGTTTCCTGCTAGTTCTGACGTGCTCTCCTATGCTGAAGCAATTCTTGAAGAGGTGCCCGGGTGGGGGGACGTTGACATTGGAACCAGAGGCTCAGCAGAAATGGAGATTGAGAATCTACCGGGGAACATGCGGGAGTATCTTGCAATCATCGAAGAGCGGATTGGCGTACCCATTGTGCTCGTGTCTGTTGGTCCGAAACGGGACGAAACAGTGACGAACTCTGAGCTTCTTCGCACGCTCACAGGTGCCTGAACTCGATGACCACGATGGATACGACCACTATGGCCACTATGAGGAGCAGGAGCGGCGGCATCCAGTTGAGAAAGAGCTCAAAATATGATAGAATGACTGAAGGGTCGAGTACAATCTTGACTATGTGTGCGTAGACGAGTAGGAATCCATAGATTGCAAATATGGGGTAGAAAACAGGTCCCCCGCTAAGGACAAGCAGGAGGACGACTAACGCCAAGTTACTCTTCGTGGGATCCAGGAGCGGAATCGGAATGGTTTCATTGTCTTCGAACTGAAAGTAGTAGCTGACCAGGAACGTCGGCATCCGTATTCTGATTAGCTCTAGGACTTGTACGCCAAGCTGCACTGAGAGCAGAAGGGCTGTGTGTACAAGCATGTATCCCAAAATCAGAACATTGAGCAGCGGAAGGTTGTCAGAGAATAGCTGCAGGCTCTCGACAACCCCAACGAGGACAAAGAAATTCAGTGCAAAGAGTGCCAAATGGCCGGCTGCTCCCTTGAGATATTGACTTCTCTGTGGCATTGCAAGTCCCCAGTGGTGGTGTGTCAAATGAGCTTTGCGGGGCCGCTGGCCTTGGCCACACCCGGCCTTGTGGAAAGTTCTTCCTGCTTGAGGATTGCTCTCTTCACGAGCTCGGTAAACATCTCGTCGATGTTCTCTCCGGTCTTGGCTGATGTTTCAAAATGCATGACATCAAGCCACTTCTCGATCATCTTGCCGGCCTCAGGGGGAACAAGCCTGTCTGGCCTGTCAATCTTGTTGGCAACGACGGCCACAACGGCATTAGGACAGACCGTTATGAACTTCGTGAACCACTCGCCGATATCTAAAAACGTCTGAGGTCTTGTCACATCGTAGACAATAATCGCCATCGAGGCACCAGCCATGTATCTTCGTCGGAGTTCGTTGTATGTTGGCTGTCCAGCTAGGTCCCATAGCACGATTCTGCAGTTCACGGTGCCATGGCCTGGAACATCGACCTTCACGGTCTTCAGGGCAAAAGTAGTACCAATGGTCATCATGTAGCGTTCGCTGAAGGATCCCTCCGTGTACCTCTTGATACAGCTGGTCTTACCAACGGCACCATCACCTAGTGCTACCAGCTTGAACATGTGTGTTATCGAGTCTGAGGACAACCCTTCGCCACCGGACCTTCTCGCTAGTTGTGAACAACATTGTGCATTTAACGGTTCTCGTGATGTTCTAACTGATGAAAGCGAGTAATACATCATCGAACTGTGTGCAGCAAACCCTTTTTTTGGCCGTTTGTCATCAGAGCATGTCGGTGCGATACAATGGCGGAGCAGTTTCTTAGTCGTCTTGCAGAGATTGAGAAGAAAGTGGAAGGACTCGGTGAAACTCTTAGGCGCATGGTCACGATTCTCACCGCAGTGACGGAGATCAAGTCCGAAATGGCCGTGATGAGAGACCAGATTCTCTCTGCTATCGGCACATCCGAGGGGAGTGCTCCTGAAGCCAAGTTGTCCGAGGAGCTTGCTCAGCTTGTTGTGGCCGAGGTCCGTGCTGCAAGAGACGAGATACTCTCAGCAGTTTCTTCTGGGCAGGTGTCAGGAGCACCCGCTGGACCAGGCACTGATACCGAGCAGATTGCGGAGATGATCAAGACGGAGATGGGCTTCCTCGGGAAGTTCTTGGGAGAGAGGATAGAGGCTTTCAAGGAAGAGCTGCTGCAGGCGATTCAGAGCAGCCAGCCTGCTGCTCCCGCGGCTCCGCCGACAGTTGACGTGGGCGTGCCCGCACAGACACCACCCCCTCCGCCCGCACATGCACCTCCGCCGCCAGCGGGTAGTCATCTCCCACTGGAGAAAGGAATGAAGGTGGCGGAGCAACTGGAGCGAATCATAAAAGCTATGAAGATGGGGTGCGTCGCTGGTGACGTGCTCGAAGTGATGACCGACGCGAAGGCGGAGATAATGAAGATTACTCCCAGCGATCCCATAATGGTGAAGATTGACAAGTGGGCGAGCGTGGTGGCTGCGTATTCGAAGCGCCACGAGCTGCAGGCTCGTGATATTCTCAAGCTCAAGAAAGAGATACGCGAAGAGATACCAAAGTACAGGCCGCCCTAAGTGCCTAGTCTTCCTCAGCGCCCTCCGCAATAATCTTCATCGTTGCAAGGACACGAATCAGGTCTGTAGCAGAGATGACGCCAATTGTTTCATTTCCGGATACAACGGGGATGTGCTTCTTGCCGGTTTGGTCCATCAGAGCTATCGCTTGCCAGAGGTCTGCGTCGGGGCTGATACTCACGACCTGAGTGGCCATGATGTCGCCCACCGTCAGCTTCTCGTAGAACTCCGAGGACATGAGTTGTGCCTCGATGATATCGCGCTGAGTGACAATGCCAACCATCTCATCGCCGCGGGTGACTATCAGGCTACCGACCTCTTCTGCAGCCATCAGCCGAGCTGCCTCGACTACAGGAGTGTCCACATCCGCCGTGACGAGAATCGTTGTCATGAAGTCCTTTACTCTCATAGTGTTCTTCTCCGGTGTGGTCTTGTTGGCGTCACATCATGGGTCCTGAATGCTCCTTCAGTTTCTTGTTGAGCATGATCTCAGCAATTCTAGCGAAGACATCCGTGACATATTGGCCCGTCTTGGCCGATGTTTCAAAGTAATCCGCCTGAAACCAGTCCCTTAGCATGTGGCCCGGCTCCACAGGAACCATTCGTTCTTTCTCCAGATCGACCTTGTTAGCGCAGATCACGACATCCGCTGCAGGACAAGTTTCCCTGAATGACTCGAACCAGTTGTTCATGGCCATGAACGTTTCAGGCCTTGTGACATCGTAAACAATGACCGCACCAGAGGCGCCCTTCATGAATCTGCGGCGCAGCTCTTTGTAAGTTTCCTGTCCCCCCATGTCCCATATGACGAGTCGGACACTTCGTGATATCCCATCCTCACATAGAACCTTCACATCTTTCGTTGCGAATGTCGTTCCGAGTGTCTGCTTGTACTCCTCCTCAAACACATTCTCAGTAAAGCGTCGCAGCAACGAAGTCTTCCCTACTGCTGCCTCTCCAAGCAGAACGACTCTGAACTTGTAGCCGTCAAAGACTCCATCTACTTCCTCTGTGGAGTCTGAGGTCTTGTCTGTGGTCACTCGACGGCTACCTCCGATGGGCTTCGCTGACACCAGTCTCTTGTCGCTTATATGTTTTCTTTGGAGCGTGAGGTCTCCTATTTCGACAGCTTCATGATCTGTGTCATCCGAGGACGCCAGCGGAGGCCTAGCTCCATGAGCCGCTCTCTGGTAGCAAGAGCTCGAAGGCGACCACCGGCCTCCCCATCTCGAAGTTGACGAGGACCTCCGGGGCCACCTCGCCGAAGTACCCGACCTCTTGCTCGTCAACGACAATAGTTCCCGCGCGCCCTTTAATGAATGAGGAATCCGAGCGAGTTTCAAACCGGAATCGCCCGTCTAGGCCCATTCCTCGAAGGAGGAACCCAATGTCTGTCATGAGATCTGTCAGATTGACTCTCACATCTGTGAGAAGACCACACACGGCCGCCTCTTGGCGAACACGGGTTTCCCTCGACTCGTCTGGGATCACCACGTCGCCGACCTCAAAGACCTTCTGCGGGTAGTCTGCATGCTGGTTGCGGGCCGCAAAGTCAAGCAACACAGGCAGGAGAGAGTTCCTTAGGGCCGAGTAGTCTTGACTCTTAGGATTACCAACCTGAACAATCGGCTGGTTTCTCTGCATCTTGTCGTTGAGCACCTCCGGAGAGCTCATGACGTAGCTCATGATTTCTTGGTAGCCTGCACCAATCATCAGGTCACGGCACTTGTTCTTGAGGCGCGTCAGTGGCCTCAAAGCACCAGCGGTCATGGTGGAGGGCAGAGTGGGCTCAATTCTGTCAAACCCGTACCCGATAGCAACGTCCTCAATGATGTCTACCGGATGTAGGATATCCGTCCTGTAGGCCGGCACCGACACAGCAACGCGGTTCTTCCCCGACAGTCGGGCCCCGTAGTTCATCTTCTCAAGGGCTTCGACGATGTCCTCTCCCGAGAGAGCGAGCCCTGTAAGCCTGCGAATCTCGTCCAGATCAATGGTGATGTTTGTCGGTCTTAGGTTCGGGGTTTCCATGGTGGTTCCGTCAGGATACTCCATGGTGACAGACTGGATTCTCCCACCGCGTTCTGCCAGTGAGGTGACCATGATATTCAATGCCTGTTCGACAGTCGGAAGATGAGTCCCTGTGACCTCGACGAACACGTCACGGGTCTTCTCGGTGAGTCTTCCGAGGTCGTTGCTGTTGATGATGGGTGGGAGGCTGAGAATGTGATTTGCGGCATCCACCAACAGGGGCCATCTCTTGAAGTCGGCGATGATTGGGCCATATTCTATGCCTTTCTCATGCTCTCGCAGTATCTGAGGGCCATCCATCTCGCTGTTGCAGCCCAGAGGAACGAATCTGATCTTCTCGGGGCGTTCGGTGCGGTACACCACGGGGAACTTGATGTCACCGTAGACGTAGAGTCCAATACTGGCCTTCCGACGATTTCGGCCGTGAGTGGCCGTCAGCGACTCCTGTAGTCTCATGTAGTCCTTGAGCAACTGGTCTGACATCTCTACGCCCTTTACAATCCCGCAAGCGATGTATCGCCGAACTTTCTCTAGGCCCTTCTTAATGACGACCTTCTTGCCGGACTTTCTGACAGGGAATGACGGCAACCCCGGCGCTATGCCAAGGAATGCTCTCAACGCTCTGGCAATGCCCTCCTCCGAGAGCATGTCCTGCCGGTCAGGGTTTATCTCGATCTCGATTAGATCGCCTTCTATCTTCTCAACCTCCGCCTTGAGAAGGAACAGTGCATCCTCTAACTCTTCGTTGGTCATCTTCTTGCCTACTAGGCGAAGGAGACCCTGAATGCTACACTCCACGATCACTGCCATCACCTCACGAAGTACTTCCTGCGCAGCCACGTCAGGTCGCGCGAGTACAGCTCTCTGATGTCTGCGATGTCCATCGCGGCCATGTACATTCGACCGGCCCCAAGACCCCATGCCAGCACAGTGTCCTTGATACCGAGCGGATACGTGACCTCCGGTCGGAATATTCCTCCTGGGGCGACCTCGATCCACCCGAGGGTCTCGTGTTTCGCGTACCCCTCCACGCTCGGCTCCGTGAATGGGAATTGGCCCGGCTTGAACTTCATCTTCTTGATTCCAACACGGCGGCATATTTCGCTAATGTAGCCCATGAGGTCCCGGAGTGTCAGGTCCTTATCCCAGATTATGCCCTCACATTGATTGAACTCCTGGGCATGTTTCGCGCTGAGCTTCTCGGCCCTGAAGTTTCTGTCAATGATGAACATCTTCTGAGGCGGCTCGTCGTGAGCCCAGAGATACCTCATCGACACCGGTGTCGTGTGCGACCTGAGCACAAGCCTCGTTGTGATCTCGCGGCTGAAGGGTGCCTGCCATCCCAGCGACCCTGTGTTTCCACCGTTCTCGTGTACGGCCTTGACTGCGCGATAGTGTTTTTCATCGATGATATTACCATGATCGTACGGCTTTGCAACCCTGAACTGGTCCTGCACTTCCCTTGCCACATGGTCCTGTGGAACAAATAGCACATCATTATTCCAGAACTCCGTTTCCACGTACGGCCCGAACCATTCTGTGAAGCCCAACCCTACGAGTATCTCCTTGAGCCAGTCGAGGAACTCCGCATACGGATGTTTCTTCCCAAGGTTCGCGTAGGCTGGCTGGATCTCGACGTTGAATGGTCTGAATGTCTTGTTGCGCCAACCGCCAGTGGCCAGTAGCTCGGGTGTTAGCTCAAGAAGGCCGTGCATCTCTCTGCTGAGAAGACTGGTGACAGACTCTCGCTTCGCGGATGGTATCTCTGCAACGAACGTCTTTTGTGTCTTGAAGGTGACCAGTGTACGATCGATGACTTGTTCAAGACCCTCTCGGAGGCTGTCGGGGACGGTTTCTGCCCCGCTGGCGAGGATTGATAAGACCTCAGCGGCTGGCGATTCTGCTCTCTCAGTCTTCAGGGACAGGATGGTCCTGCCGTCCCGCTTGGTTATGGAGATCCAGCCGTTCTTCTTACACCAGCTGATGGCAATGCCCTTCGCACGCGGGCCAATGCCTGCATGCCGTACGGCCTGACCAAGTTCGGCCTCTCCGCCCAGATCCTTCACGGCATTGAACAGCCTCACTTCAGGAAGCCCATTCTGTGCGTACTCCTTGCCCTCATCTGTGAGCTCAAACCAGTCAGTTTCAATTGTGCCAAGGTCGACAATGCCTCTCTCAGCAAGTGCATTGAGGATGGACACGATTCGATCCTTTCTCTCGCCCAAGCGCTCCGCTAGGTCGTCTGCTGTCACTCGAGAGTCCATCTTTATGAGTTCCGAGAGTACTCTTCGCTCGCCTTCTGTAAGCTGTATCTCACTACTCATTGTTCTCAGAAGCTCCTCGACTGCGGTACAGGGCTGGATGGCCCGCCTCATCCGGCACTCGGCCGGAGAAGTAAGGCTCTCTTAGATGTCGATTGTAAATTGGCGGTGATCCATCCGTCCTTCACCTGTTTGATTGGGGCAATTCTCGCGGCCCTTTTTAATGTGTCGCCGGGCCACACAAGAGCGGTGGCAGACGGCGGGGCCTCCTATGACGCAAGGTTAAAATACATGCCTCCGAGGCCTCCTACCGGCAGCTGCCGGGGTTTCTGCTTCTTTGGTCAGCAGTCGGTTATTACGTTGGGTGAGGCGAACAGATTGAGCACGAAACGTCATCAACTCAAGAAAAAGGTCGAGGAGCTCAAGGCACTCCAAGGCAGGCATAGCTCATTCACGACGCTCTACATCCCACCCACGAAGAGCCTCACGGATGTGATATCGTTTGTCAGGACCGAGCTGGCAGGCACTGACAACATCAAGAGCAAGACGAACAGAAAGAATGTGGCTGACAACCTGACTGCCATTCTGAGCGAACTGACGAAGATGAAGCAGATTCCCGAGAACGGAGTGGCCTTCTTCTTTGGTATTCAAGAGGAGGGAGGTTCCAACAAGACGATCCGCGAGATCGTCGTCCCACCAACCCCAATCTCCCAGTTCTTGTACATCTGTGGTCGAGAGTTCGTGACCGATGAACTCGAGGAGATGACCAAACCCAAGAGCCTCGTCGTGATTGTGCTGATAGAAGGTGGCAAGCTGGTAGTCGGATATCTGCGCGGAAAACACATCGAGCTGGTGCGAGAGGAGGATTTCTACATAATCGGCAAGACGCGCGCTGGCGGCCAGAGTGCCCGTAGGTACCAGCGCATCAGGGACGAGAAGATGCAAGAGTTCTTCAAACATGTAGCAAAGGTCCTTGCGGAGCTTCTTCTTGACAACATTGACAACGTGGATGCCATAGTGCTCGGCGGCAATACGATTCGGGCCCAGGAGTTCCTCGAGAAGAGCGACCTTGACTACAGGATTCGGGAGAAGATTGTCGACAGAATCATTCCTGTGAGCGTGGTGGATGAAACTGGTCTTCTTCAGGCGATGAAAGAGGCATCCCGGATCTTGAAGGAGACTGAGATCTACGCAGAGCGACTAGCTTGGGAGAAGTTCATGGAGTCCCTCTTGCGAGGAGAGAAAACGGTCACCTACGGTGAGAAAGAGGTCATGCAGGCCCTTCGAGAGGGACGCGTTGAGACTGTGATGATAGTTGAGGACAGCCCTCTGTTGGACCAGCTCGTCGAGGAAGTAGACAACTACGGTACTGAGCTGATGGTGTTCTCGTCACAGACGGAGTCGGGTGCCCAGCTGAAGTCCTTTGGTGGCGTGGCAGCTCGTTTGCGATGGTAGGCGAGATAGTTCTAGTTTCGTGGAGGGCGAGGCAGCTCTCCCAGCGTTTCTATGTCCTGAATCCACCCAGCCAACTCCATGCCTATTGCCTGAATGTATTCCATCAGACTGACCTGATACCTGTGCAGATGTTCTTGACGTAGGCTTCTGTACTTCGCCTTGAAGTCCTTCACGCGCCTCGGAAGCCCAATGGACCACTTGTTCAGCATCATCTCAGCTCTCCGGTCGCTCATCACTCTTGCTGCGACACGCGTCTGCTTCTGGAGCTCAAGTATCCTCTCAATGCTCTTCTGGATTCCTATCACAGACGCCACGAGCTCTTTGGCATCCGCCTTCGTGTCCGCGTTTCTAGTCGTGTAGTAGACTTCCTTGAGCTGACGCTTGGCATCAAAGACCGAGTTCAAGAAGCTCCTCAGCGCGCGCATGCATCCCATTTCTGTGCGGCCAGAGATTACTCTTTGCATTACGGGGGCTAGGTCATGGCGTATTGGCACTCTTTGCCCGCATAAGGGCATGTGCGGCACTTGCCATATTCTGGAGACGGAATGGGCCGGCGCAGCCCTCGCCAGTAGCCGTCCATCCTCTGAAGCTCCCTCTCTATGTTCTGTGGCCTAAATTTGCCCGTGAAAGTGACGCTGTGCCTGCAGCTCACACAGTCTTCGAGGCCGATTTTGTCACATCTCTTGGCCCATGTCTGAGAACAGTAGCAGACGACGAGACGCGTGTCCCGGCATGACGCCCCCATATCACGTAATGCGAGCGCGTACAGTCCGGCCTGAAACATGTCTTGTTCGCGAACGCGGTGTGGGAGATGTACTGCCGGGAATTTCATCTCAAATACGGCGTCCAACACGGGGCCCTTCTCGACATGCAGAACCGCGTGGTCTAGCCTGCCACGATATCTCCATGCCATCGACACAACTGTCTGTTCTGAGAACACATACTTTCGACCCCTTCTCAGTTGAGGGGCTGTTCCGTTGATGAGCCTGTACAGGGGGAACGATGCCGGAACCGAGTTATTGAGCAGAGCTCTTGGAGACCCCGGCACACCTCCCTGAATAATGAGGATCAGTACAACAAGTGTCACCAGGAAGGCAAAGAGAACGATGCTGTTGGCGATGGGATTCGTGGTTGTCACCCCAGAAGCCAGAGGGCTCCGAGAATCACCGTGAGAATGAGAATCATGACAGCGAGAATGCGATTGGTTCCTGCTACAGCCGCGGTCCTCACCTTGGAGTGGAGATGAGCCCCTTCTCTGGAGGCATCTAAGGTCCGGTTTCCGTGACGTTGCTTGAGGAATAATCGGTACTCGCAAATTTTCTGAACCCTCAAGTCTGATACAGTCCGGTAGCGTTCCAGATCACGCGTGGAGTAGTCTGTCATGCGATACTACCGCTTGAGTGTACGCCTGCATCTTCAAAAGGACCACGAATTCTGACGAACGGCAAAGTCGGCATGGAGAGCAGTACGAATACCAGGGGAACGACTAGGGCGGTCTGTAGCGTCATGCCGGGGAGATCTGCCACAAGTCCTGTGATGAACGGTCCTACTGTACCTCCGAAGAATGCAAAGACCACCGCAAGGCCAAACAAGCGGGCCTCCATTCCTCGTGGCACGATGCGTGCGTACAATGCCCTCGTGAGTGCCATGTTGCCTCCCAGTGCGAAGCCCGCCACCACTGCCACCAACCACGCAGGAACAGTGGCGCCGACAATGGCCACCGCTGCGAAGCCAGCGGCCCAGAGAGTCAGATTCCCTGCCTGAGCCCTAACAAGCCCTATCCTGTCGCCTACTCTCCCGTGAATGAATGCGCCGGCCAGTGCGCAGGGGAGGGCAGTGGCAACTATCGTCAACGTTTCCCCCGCGGACAGGTTCAGAACATTGACGGCTAGGACAGAGGCAAAGCTGATGACAGTAGAGACTGCATCTCCCCACAGCACTGACCCAACCAGATAGGCCATGAGGGAACGATCGTTTCTGATTGCGGTCAGGCTCTCACGAAGGGCCTCCCAGAGCCCTGGCGTAGACAGTGTCACCGTCTTGTGTTCTCTGACGAGAAGAACCGAAACGCTACCAAAGACGGCCAGAAACGCCCCCACAAACGCAAGAGCCGCCCCCCTCCCTAGGAGATGGTCTACCAGGACGGTCAGCCCTGCGCCCAATGCTCCTCCTGCATATCCCATCACGACGCCAATCGCTGACGCAGTCCCCATAAGATGTGCCTCGCCTTCCTGTGCGAGGAACGAATTCATGCCAGTCCATCCAGTCTGCACGGCCAATGTCATGACAGTGAATGCAAGAAGAAGGCCTGTGAGGCTATTGAGCAGCCCCATTACACCAATGCTTGCTCCTCCGATGATTGCCGAGAGCACCACTGTCGCCTTTCTTGCAAATGCCTTCTCGCTGCTTCTATCTATGAGTGCTCCGACGACCGGCGTCCATGTTGCAGCCACAGCCCCTGTTATCATTGGCAAGAGGCCGACGGTGCTCATTGTCCCCCCGCTGTCCAAGACCATCAGTGGCAGGTACATGGCATTGACCGCAAAGGCCACAGGCGTGGTCGCGAAGTCGTAGATTGACCAGAACAGAGTCGTTCTCCGGTCCATTGGTGATCACATCGGTCTATAATCTCACTGCCGATGGTTTGTCTGTGAGAGCTGAGAGCTTTATTTATATTGGACCGTCCGGATTGACTCCGTGCGACAACAACTCGGACATGGGGAACAGGCTGGTGGTTGAGCATGGCTGAAACAAGCGGCTACGAAGGGGCAACTGCAGGTAGAGTCCTTGACTTCACCAAGGGGGACAAGATTACTTTTCCGAGTTCTTTCAAGGAGGCGTTAGGGACCGATCGGGCGCTAATGGTCTTGGTCTACAAAGACCGACAGGTACGGATTTTTCCCCTCGAAAGTGAGGATGTCTACTACCTCAGCGTAGTCATTGGGAAACTCACCAATGATTTCCTCACTCAGCTCTCTCGGACGTTCAAAGAGTATGGTCTGATTGACCTTCTGTATTCTACGGGTGTCTGCCTCCGGGGCACAAAGTGCTTCTACGAGTGTTACTTCTCGCCTCATCAGCTGACTAGCGACGTGAAAGACTTGGAGCGTTCACTCGTCAATCTTGAGGGCGTAGTCCAAGTGGTTGTTGAGCCGGTAAAGCCTTGAGAGCCGGCCGCGGTGTCCGAGCTATGCCCGCTGCTCGGTCATGGCACGAAGCGAGCGTGCCTTCATTTCCTCAGAGAGATCTCTGACATGCCGCCAGTCATACAGAAAAGAACAAATGACGGCCTCCGGGGGCGAAGTATACCAGCACCGAACGAGTCAGTGTTGATGCTGCACTCGGCCGGTTGTCGCGCTCATAGACAGCAGACCCGACTACCAGCTCGAAGTATTGAATGCAGTAGGTGACGCCACCGTGCAGGACTTTCTTCAGATGATCACTGATTTGATATTGCAGGGCTATCTTGGTCTCTTTCTTGCTTGTTTCATAGTCAACATGATTCCTTTCCTAAGCCCGAGCAACATGGTCTTGGCGGGCGTCGCCTCGCTTCTTCTCCCATGGATGAATTGGATTGCCGTTGGAGTCATCGTTGCTACGGCTGCTACACTGGCAAAACTCATCCACTATTTTGTGGTCAGGGGGTCCCGAGTTGCGCTGTCTGAGGAACGCCTCAGGGCACTCGATTCAGAGCGTGCGCGCGTGGAAAAGTGGGGTGCACTTGCCCTGTTCATTGCCGCGGCCTCCCCTGTGCCGGATGACCCGTTGATTGTCTACGTCGGTTTGACACGGTACGACGTTGGCAAATTCCTTGTTTTCTACTTCGCTGGGAAGGTCACCGTCACTCTTGCAGGTGCTCTTATTGGTTACACGATAGGTGGATACTTTGAGTCAATGCCTATCGTATTGGCGTCTGTGGCCCTCACCGCTCTAATCACGGGGTTTCTATTCAAGCGCAAGACCGAAGACGAGGAGTCGGACCTGCTCCAAGACATTCTTGAGGATGAGATACTTGATCGTGGGGAGGGGGAGATGCCCCAAGATGACACACCACACAATCCTTAAGTGATGCAAGACGGGGTGCAGCGACGGTCAGGTGTTCGTCAGATGCCGGGAACCAGTACAACAGAAGTCAGATGTCAGAAGTGCGGTCGTGTCTTTGAAGCAGAGGTAATCGACCACATTGACATGAGTCAGGACCGAGACCTGCTCAAGCGAATCAAGAGCGGGAAGATCAACCGTGTCCAGTGTCCAAAGTGCAAGAAGGTGCACTACCTAGACCGTGGCGTGGTCATCAACTTTGAGCCCGAGAACCTGATTGTCCTGTACGACCCCTCCGCGAGTCGTCCCGAGGTCCGCGAGGAACTGATGCGCGACTACCGCAGCGTAGTGATGTTCAACGAGGTGCTGGAAGAAGTCGCTCAGGAAACGGAGTTCAAGATAGTCAGCGACTCGGCGGAGCTGAAAAAGATGGTGGAGCAGTGGGCGAAGGCCCACTCCTAGACACTGTCTGTCTTACGACTTCCTCTTTCCCAAAAGGAACTCTTCGACCCAGCGTTCGGCCTTATACATGGTGGTGGCCTTTGGAGGCATCTTGAACCCATATGCTGAGATTGACTCAAGAGCGCCTCCAACTTCTCTCTTTAGAGCCAGCTTGGCAGCTCGTATTGCATCTAGCAGAATGGGTCCTGCATTTGGGCCATCTGTGACTTCCATGCGAATATCAATCACGACAGGTGCGCCGCCAAACTGTCTGCCGTATACGTAAAAGTAGGACTCCCTAGCATTCTTGAGAAACGGAACATAGTCCGAGGACCCAGCAACGAGCGGGGCCTCGTAGGGCAGGTCTTGGCTGATCGCACTCGTCTTCACCTGGCGCTTTCGCATTCTTCCTCTGTAGTGCGAATCAAGGGACTCCGCACCACCGCCCACGTCAAGCTGGTAGCTCTTATCGACCTTTACCCCACGTGCTACGAGCAATTGCAGAATATTCCTGTGAAGAATGGTGGAGCCGAGCTGATCTTGGAGATCGTCCCCGATGAGCGGAACTCCTCTCTCCTCAAACTTCTTCGCCCACTCCGGGTCTGAGGCGATGCGAATCGGAGTCGCGTTGACAAATGCAACTCCGGCCTCCAAGCAGGCATTGGCATAGAACGCAGTCGCCTGTTCAGAGGACCCGGGAATCATGTTGATGGCAATCTCTGCGCCCGAGTCGCGAAGTGCCTTCAC
>Ga0164318_10003600_pt1 | contig 14710 bp, 18 predicted proteins | sample GuaBasSedimGuay9_FD_113734 | JGI IMG/M metagenome (GOLD analysis project Ga0164318, IMG submission 113734) | Subseafloor sediment microbial communities from Guaymas Basin, Gulf of California, Mexico - Guay9, Core 4571-4, 0-3 cm | ecosystem: Environmental > Aquatic > Marine > Hydrothermal vents...
ATTGAAAAATTGCTTAAAGCATATCTTACAAGTATTAATGTAAGAACCGGGAAAACTCACGATATAGCTTTCTTACTTAACCTTTGTGTTGAAAAAGATAGAGATTTTGAATCTTTGCCTATAGAAGAGCTCAGCAAACTTACTTTTTATGCAGTAGAAATAAGATACCCTGATGAATTTTATTTTCCTTCTGTAGAAGAAGCTGAAAATGCCATAAAACTTGTAGAAGAAGTCAAAAATTTTGTTGTAAAAAAATTAAAAGAGAAAGGGTATAAACTGTAGGAGTTTAACTTTGGGAAAGGAGTGGAGTAATGAAAAAAAAGATTTAAAAATCAGGAAACTTATCAGAAATTGCATTGAATCTGTTTTGGAAAAATATGGGTTTAAAGCACAAAAGATAATCCTTTTTGGTTCAAGGGCAAGGGGAGACCACCGGGAGGATAGTGATTGGGACATACTGGTAGTTGTGGAAAATCGATTATCACGAAGGGAGAAAACCCTTCTTTTTACGGAAATCGTAAAAGCTCTTGCTGAGGAGTTTATTCCTTGTGATGTTCTTATAAAAACCTGCAAGGAAGTTGAAAAACTTAAAACCTGGGTTCACTCTGCTATAAAAGATGCTTTAAAAGAGGGAATAGTGTTGTGAACAAAGAAGTCAGAAGCTGGATTGTAAAGGCTTATGAAGATTACATAACTGCAAAGCATCTGTTATCTCTGCCTGATGATGAAATTCCTACGAGTGCAGTTTGTTTTCATTCTCAGCAGTTAGTTGAGAAGATGTTAAAAGCCTTTTTAGTTTTTCATAGAGTCAGCTTTGGAAGGTGGCACAATCTTGCTATATTAAAGAAACTCTGCTCTGAGATAGATGAAGATTTCAAGAAACTTGACTTAGAGGGTCTCAGTATTTATGCAGTAGAGGTAAGGTACCCAGAGGAGTTTTTTATTCCCTCCGTAAAGGAAGCCCGAGAGTGCTTTGATGTTATGGAAACCGTTAAGGAATTTATGTTTGAGAAATTTGATATAAATGAAAAAATAGTTAAAAAATGGATAAGAGAAGAGAGACGCCTTGAAGAGAAAGGTGAATATGAATGAGAAAGAAATCAGAAAAATAATAAAGGACACAATAGAGGGAGTTCTTGAGGAGTATGGTGTAAAGCCCGTGAAGATAATCCTTTTTGGCTCAAGGGCAAGGGGAGACTACCGGGAGGATAGTGATTGGGACATATTGGTAATCGTGGATAAAGAGCTGGATCGTGAAAAAAAGAGGGAAATCATTGCCAGAATAAGGATAAAACTTGCCAGTTTAAAAATACCCAATGACATAATCATTCAATCTTCTTTAACTGTGGAAAAACGGAAAAATGATGTTGGTTATCTTACTCATTATGTTTTGAAGGAAGGTGTTGAACTATGAGCATTGAAACAGCCAAAAAATGGATATTAAAAGCAGAAAACGATCTGAAAATTGCTAAAAATGAATTTACTACAAAAAACTCTGCAACTGATGCTATCTGCTTTCACGCTCAACAGAGAAATAAGAAAAACTCACGATATCGCAGAACTTATCACTTTGTGTTCAGAAGTTGATCCGGAATTCTCTAAACTTAGTCGGATCGACATAGTTTCTTTAACAGATTATGCAGTAGAAATAAGATACTTTGATGAATTTTATTTTCCTTCTATATTTCACATTCTTTCAAGTTTCCTTATCTTTATTATGTCAAAACAATTGGCTACAACTTGTTTTAATGCCTTTACTAAATATAAACGACCAGATGATAAAACCCTGTTTCCTTCATCAACTATCCTGTATTTTTGATAATATGAATGAAAAATATTCGCTAAATCAAGTAAATAATGCGTAAGATGATGAACCTCCCTCTTTAAAGCCATATTCTCTACCAAATCAGGAAAATATAACAACCTCAACATTAAACTCCTCTCCTCCGGTAAATTCAAAAATCTTATACCCTCTTCATCAGGCAAAATACCTTTGTCTTCCCCATGTAAAAGCAAATTATGAACTCTGGCATATAAATATTGCACATAATAGACAGGATTTTCTGAAGAAAGTTTTTTAGCAAGAGATAAATCAAAATTTAAAGGAGCGTCAGCAGAACGCAAAAGAAAGAAAAATCTGACAGCATCAAGCCCAACCTCTTCTATAAGACGCTCCATATCGTAAAACTCCCCCTTACGCTTGGACATCTTCACCGGCTTACCATCCCTCAATAAATTAACTTGCTGAACTATTATAACCTCAAGTTTATCTGGATAACCCATTATAGATAAACCCGCCTTCACACTCGGTATATGCCCCGCATGGTCAGGACCCCATATATCTATTAAAATGTCAAAACCCCTATATATCTTGTAAAGATGATAGGCAAGGTCAAAAAAAAGGTATGTCGGCTCACCATTGCTCCTTACCAATACCCTGTCCCTGACATCCCCAAACTCCTTCGTCTTTAAAAATAAAGCACCATCCTTTATATAAACAAAATCCTTCACTTTGTCCATCAATGAATTAACATACTTTGACTTCCTTATAAAACTTTCCTTTACAATAACATCAAATTTTAAACCTGCCTTTTTTAAAGTGTTAAATTGAATTTTCTTTAAAATATAATCGGTCAGTTTGAAAAGCAGAAATTCTTTAAATTTCTCAAAATGAAACCTTGCCTCATCACCCAATAAACTTGACTTTATATAATTCAAATGTTTCTTCACCTTCCAGGTTTGATTTTCCAAAAACTTAATTGAAATTTCCTTTAAATATTTGCCGTGATAACCCTGTTCGGGCAGTTTGACTTTATATCCAAAAATTTCAAGACATCTTAAAAGAAAACTATCTACCAGAAGCTTTACCTGAGTTGTCGCATCATTTACATAATATTCTCTGACCACATCATAACCTGCCTTTTTCATAACTTCATAAAGAGTATCCCCAAAAATTCCAGCTCTTGCATTTGCCACATTTAAAGGACCTGTAGGATTGGCTGAAATGTATTCAAGATTAACTCTTTCCTTAAACTCTGAAATCTCACCATATTTAGCACCTTTTTGAATAATATATTTCAAATTTTCAATTAAAACTTTATCCTTCAATCTGAAATTTATAAAACCTTTTATAACCTTAATTTCCTCAACAAAATCTGAAACTTCTTTTAAAAATTCTTTCTTAAAAACTTTTTCAATTTCCTGTGGAGATTTTCTCAATTTTTTTGCTAAAATAAATCCTAAATTTGTAGCATAATCCCCAAATTTTTCATCAGTTTTTTCAAGTTTCACTTTTATATCAAAGTCAAATTTTTCTTTTATAAAACTCTCAATTCTTTTCTCTATTATCTTTTTCACCCACATTTATTTTTACCTCATTTTCAAAAGGATATTTGAAAGAAGGGACATCACCCCATAAACTTTCAAGGTCATAAAATTCTCTCAAATCACCTAAAAATATGTGGACAACAATATCCCAATAATCAAGGATTACCCATTTAGCTTCCTCATATCCCTCTATATGATGAGGATATATACCTTTTTCTTTCAACTTTTTTTCAATTTCACCGGCAATTGCCCGAGCATGCTCCTCTGTATAAGCAGTCGTTATAACAAAATAATCAAAAAGAGGATGAACCTCCCCAATCTTCAAAATTAAAATATCTTCACCTTTTTTATCATATATAACCTCTGCTATCTCTTTTACCAAATCATCTACTTTACTCATTTTTCCTCCTTATTTACATTTGGAATATATTTTTTATAATCTTCACCCAAAACAATTGAAACTTTTACAATTCTATCCCTATCTATTTCCTCCTCAATATTTGGACAATTTAAAACTTTCGCAACTATTTTGGCATTTTCACGGTTAATATCATACCTTTCAACTATATAAGTTTTTTTAATTTTTTTATTTAATCTGACAACCTTCATTACATCAAAACCTTTTAAACGCAAAAATTCAACAACTTCTCTATCTGCTTTACTTATACCAGCACAATTTATAACTTCAACTTTTATAAATTTTTCCTTTTTTGAGAAAGAAAATAAAGATTGCTTTTTTAAATGCTTCAATTTAAAATAAACAAATAAACCAACAGCAAATGTTAAGATAACATAAAAAATATACTTCAAAACCTTTTGCATTATATCTTTATCTTCCTCTCCTCTTTCCTGAGCAATCTTTTTATGTTTTCTCTATGAGTTAAAATTATTACAATGGGTATAAGAAATCCTACAATTTTTAAAAATAAAGTTTTTCCGTATATAACAACGAGCATTCCAGCAAATATACTCGCAACAATTGATGAAAGGGAGACAATTTTAAAAATAACAAGCAAAATTCCCCACAAGATAAAGGATAAAAGAGCTATAATTGGCACAATAGCGGAAAAAACTCCCACTGAAGTCGCCACCCCCTTACCCCCCTTCCCCCCTAAATAAGGAGTTAATATATGCCCAATTATGGCAAATATACCAAATAACAATCCTATATCTAAACCATAGATAAACCTGCCCAATAAAGCAGGTAAAAAACCCTTCAAAAAATCCAGTATGAAAACAAATAATCCCCATTTAAAACCAAGAACCCTCCCAACATTTGTCGCACCTATATTACCGCTACCATAATTCCTTATATCTACGCCTCTTTTTAACTTCACAACTATATAACCAAAAGGTATCCCCCCAATTAAATATGCCAGAATACAACCTATTATTTTCCCAAACATAATTTCGTTAAATTTATAAAATCCTCAAGTGAAAGTTCTTCCGGTCTTTTATCAATATCAATTTTCATACCAAAATTTTTCAGAGTATTTTTTATTTTTTTGCGTCTTTGTGAGAAAGTAATTTTTATTATCTCAAACAGTTTATTTTCAAAATTTTTGTCAAAATTCCTGTATATAGGAACAAGTTTGACAAAAGAGGAAAAAACTTTTGGAGGTGGTGAAAAACTTCCGGGAGAAATATCAAAAAGTTTCTCAACTTCAAAATGATATTGAATAAATAAACTTAAAGCACCGTAAAACTCGGTTTTAGGTTTTGCTATTATCCTCAAAGCAACTTCTTTTTGTATAGTAAGATAAATTTCGTAAAAAAATTTTTTATTTCCATTAACCTCCTTAATATTTTGCCTGTTATTGAATAAGGAATATTTGCGACAAGTTTTAATCTTTCGCCTTTAAAATATTTATCAAAATCAAGTTTAAGAAAATCTTCGTTTATAAGCTTTAATCTTGGATGAGATAGATTTCTTTTTAAAAATTCAATCATATTTTTATCAATTTCAATAGCATAAACTTCTGCTCCTCTTGATAAAAGGTAAGAAGTAAGGAATCCTTTTCCCGGACCTATTTCAATTATTTTTTCACCCTCTTTTATATTGGCAGATTCAACTATTTTTCTCAAAATGTTTCTATCTTTTAAAAATATTTGGTCAAATTTTCTCCTCATTTTCAAAACTTTCAATAATTTTTAGTGTTTGTTCAGCATCTTCTGGATGCATTTTTGAAATAGCAAAACCAGCATGGACTATAACCCAATCCCCTATTTTAACATCATCAAGCAACATAAGGTTAACCTTCACCTTAACTCCTTTATATTCAACTTGACCCTCACCATTATCATAAATTTTTATGACTTTTGCAGGAACTCCCAAACACATATCTTTTAAAAGTTAAACCAATCTAAACAAAAACTTCAAATCTAAAAAAATGAATTGAATCATAATTACTGAAAACTTTAAATTAAACCAAGTTTATGCACCTTAAAATGTCCCTTAAAACTCAAGTTTTTCTTGGAATAGGGGTTTTTGTTTTATTTATTTTTATATTTATCTTTCTTTTAAAGAAAGTTATTCTTAAATTTCTTCATAAAAAATTTCCCGAAAATGTTTTTATTCTTTCGGTAAGGAAATATTTAACTTTATGGGGGATAATTTTGGGACTTTATTTTTCAATTTTTTTCTTTCCACTTCCTCAAAGATATTTTATTTTCCTTCAAAAATTTCTCATAGGATTTTTAATTTTCACATTTACTCTTTGGCTTGCTTCTTTTATTTCTTTATATTTTGAAAATTACGAAAAAAGAATTGGGACAGGAATTCCGAAAGCATCAATAGTTAAAAATTTAATTTATTTTTCGGTTACCATAATAGGTCTTATGATATTTTTACAATATCTTGGAATTTCAATAACTCCTCTTATAACAACCTTAGGTATAGGTGGTTTAGCGATTGCGCTTGCTCTTAGAGATACCCTTGCAAACTTCTTTGCAGGATTACATATAATTATGGCTAAACAGGTTAAAGTTGGTGATTATATAAAAATTGAAACAGGTGAAGAAGGATATGTAACGGACATCAACTGGAGAAACACAACGATCCAAACTTTTGGAAGAAATCTTGTCATAATTCCAAATACGAAACTTGTCAATTCAATAGTTATAAATTATCATTTACCCCATCAAGATTTACTTGTTAAAGTAGATGTAGGGGTAGCTTACGATAGTGACCTTGAAAAGGTTGAGAAAATTACACTTGAAGTGGCGAAAGAAGTTTTAAAAAAATATGGCGGAGCAGAAAACTTTGAACCTTTTATCAGATACCATACTTTTGGTGATTTTAGTATAAACTTTACCGTGTTCTTAAAAGCAAAAGATTTTACATCACAATTTCAAATAAAACATGAATTTATAAAAAAATTGCATAAAAGATATGCCCAAGAAGGTATAGAAATTCCCTTCCCAATAAGGACAATTTATATGAAAAAATAAGGAGAAAAAGGTATGATAAAGATAACTCCCTATGGAGCGGCAAAAATGGTTACCGGCTCATTATATCTTTTTGAACTTGACAATGGAAAAAAATTTTTAGTTGAATGCGGAATGTTTCAAGGTGAAAACGAAGAGCTGAATTATAAACCTTTTCCATTTGACCCAAAAGAAATTGAATATGTGATAATAACTCATGCTCATCTTGACCACATTGGACTTTTACCAAAACTTATAGAAGAAGGTTTCGAAGGAGAAATTATATCAACTCCTGCCACAAGAGATATAGCACATATAATGCTAATGGATGCTGCACATGTTCAGGAAGAAGAATGGAAAAGCCAGATTAAAAGAGCAAAAAGAAGAGGAGAATATGTTCCCGAACCACTATACACAATGGAAGATGTCTTTTATACAATGAGTAGATTTAAAATAAGCGTAAGTTATGAAGGAGAAATAGAACTATGGGATGGAAAAGTCAAAGTGAAATTTAAAGACGCAGGTCATATTCTCGGCTCATCTTTTCTTGAAATAAAGATTGACAATAAAAACATTGTCTTTAGCGGAGATTTGGGAAATCCAGGGAAACCTATAATAAAGGACCCTCAAAATACCTCTTTTGAAAATGTTGACCTTTTAATAATAGAATCAACTTATGGAAAAAGAAAACATAAATCAATAGAAGAATCTATTGAAGAATTAAAAGAAGCGATACTTGAAACATTTTCAAAAGGTGGCAATGTGCTTATCCCTTCTTTTGCACTTGAAAGAGCTCAGGATATTTTGTTTTATCTTTTTCAATTTTATAAGGAAGGAATATTGCCAAAACAGACAATTATTTTTCTTGATAGTCCACTGGCTATAAATGCAACAAAAATATTTAAAGCCCATACGGAATGTTTTGATACAGAAACTGCTGAAATGTTAAGAAAGGGAGAAGATCCATTTCATTTTGAAAAAGTTAAATACACAAGAACCGTTGAAGAGTCAAAGAAAATAAATGATGTAAATTCTTATGGGATAATCATTGCAGGTTCAGGGATGTGTCAAGGAGGCAGGATAAAACATCATTTAAAGCACAACCTATGGAGACCTGAAAGCAGTGTTGTATTTGTTGGATATCAAGCAAAAGGAACTTTGGGAAGAAAAATAATTGATGGAGCAAAAGAAGTTTTTATATATGGAGAAAAAGTGCAAGTCAATTCAAAAATTTATACTATAAATGGTTTTTCTGCTCATGCGGATAAAGATGAACTTATTAGATGGGCTTCTGAGATAAAAGGCAAAAATATGGCTCTTGTTGTCCATGGAGAAGAAGAGGAAAGTAAATCTTTAAATGATGCTTTGAATTCTATAGGTTTTCAATCACAAATTGCTGAAATTGGAAAAACAATTATAGTTTAAAAATTTAAAACTATGGTTTTAAAAATTTTGGGAGTTACCATAATTATTGTTCTTGTCATTTTAGGGTTAGCCGGTATAATTTTACCTGTTTTACCGGGGGTTCCTTTGATATTTTTAGGGTTTATAATTTTTGGTTTAATTTTTGGTTGGGATAAGGTGGGTTTAAATGGATATATAATTTTACTTATTTTGACAGTGTTTAGTCAATTTTCTGATTTTATTTTAAATTTAATAGGAGCAAAAAAATCTAAGGCGAGTGGATATTCTATTTTGTTAGGATTTCTCTTAGGTATAGTGGGGGTTTTGAAGGGCGGGGTAATAGGAATGATAGTGGGCATATTTTTAGGCATATTTTTGGGAGAAATTCTTTTGAATAAAAAAGAGGTAAAGGAAGCACTTAAAATAGGTTTATCAGGGCTTGCAGGTTTTGTAATGGGAACTCTTTTAAGATTTTCAATAGGTATTGGAATGGCAATATATCTTATATACAAGCTTATAGCATGTCTTTAAAATTTGTTTTGATTTTCAGTATTTTTTTTACCATTGATAGTGTTTTAAAAGATACTTCATTTTTAACAATTTCCGCTGTCGGTGATATAATGATGGGTTCTGACTACCCTACCCCACTCCTCCCCCCAGATAGTGGAAAAAGTTTATTTAAATATGTGAAAAATCATCTAAAAGCAGACATAATATTTGGAAACCTTGAAGGTGTTTTTGCCCCAAAATCTTTTAAACCTGCTAAAAAATTTATACCAGGTAAAAAATATGTGTTTAGAATGCCTCCTTTCCTTGTTTCAAGATTGAAAGAAGCAGGATTTAATTTAATTTCACTTGCAAATAACCATTCTTTTGATTTCGGTTATAAAGGATATAAATTTACAAAAAACTTGCTTGAAAAAAATGGAATTAAAACAGGAGGAAAAGATACATTTGCAATATTACAAATTAAAGGTTTAAAAATCGGTTTTATAGATTTTTCAACTTATGATGTTCATAACAATATTTTGAGAGAAAAAAAAGCAATAAAATTGATAAAAAAAGTTGATAGTTTAGTAGATATTTTGATAATTTCTGTTCATGGTGGAAGAGAAGGTTCCCCTTATGTTTTAAAAGAGGGTATGGAGTATTATCTTGGAGAAAAGCGTGGAAATTTATATAAGTTTTCACATCTTGCAATAGATAATGGTGCAGATATTGTCCTATGTCATGGTCCTCATGTAGTCAGGGGTTTGGAAGTTTATAAGAATAGAATAATAGCATATAGTTTGGGAAATTTCTGTACTTATAAGAGGTTCAGAGTAAGCGGTATATTTGGCAAATCAATGATTCTAAAACTGTGGGTCAATAAAAGTGGTGAATTTATACTTGGGGAAATAATTCCGGTTTATTTAAATTTAAGGGGTGGGATACCTGTGTGTATGGACAGTGCAAAAGCGGTAAATTTTTACAAATATATAGAAAAACTTTCAAGCAGGATAGATACAACTCTTAAATTTAGGAATTATCCGTATATTGAGAGATGAGGCCTTTATCTGACCATTTAATGGTTTATAGTGTAGTTATGATGGCTTATTTTATTCTTGGAATAACGGATTGTTTTGGTATGGCTTTACCGGTCTGGGTATTGGGGTTATTTGATATTTTTGCTATAGGGGGCGGGATTTGGTTACATGGTTTTTGGGAGGCGTTGAAATGGGGGGTGGTGGGGGTGGGTGGGCTTATTATTTTTATTTTTATCTTAAATATTATTTTTAACAAGACCATAGGTGAAGGAGACATAATGATACTTTTACCTCTGGGTTTTGTTCTCACAGAGAAAATAATCGCTTTCTATGCTATACTTTTTGTTGTAAATTTTATAGTTACGGTTATATTAACGATATTCGTTCCCCGACTGCATGCTTATCCTTATATTCCAGTGATAGCGGTTGCATGGTTTCTTTTAATTATGGCTATAAAACAGGGTTGGAAAAAAGATGTTGTAGAAATCTTCAAAATACTTTTTACAACGATAACGCACTCTTTTAAAATGGTTATAAAAAGGGGTAATTTTAAACTTTTGGTTTTTATTCTTATTTCAATTTTCCTTTATTTTATGTCAATAATAGACCCATCAAAAGAAGTTGAATTAGATGCAGAAATTTTATTTCTTTCAATTTTAAACATTTTTACGGCATTATTTTTAAGGTATACACAGAAAGAAATGCTTTTTGGTTTAAAATATATGACAATTGCGTGCGGTGTTATTTTATTTGCTTCTTTTCTTTTTAATAATATAGAGGAAAAAAATATTTGTGTAAGGGACATTCTTTTATTTCTATCTTTTGGTTTAATTGCTGGTTTCAAAGCCAAACTTTTAATGAAGTATATTTTAATATGCGGTATAATCACTTTATTGATAATAGGGAAAGTGGTTTCTATAAAGAAACCTCCTTTAATTCCGATTTTGACAGGTGGATGGTTTCTTTGGCTTGTAAATTTGTAATCTTTTGATAAAAAATTATTGACCATCGGGTCAATTTAGGATTATATTTAAAACATCCATAACTTAAAAAAGGAGTATTTTGAAAATGTACAAAATTGGTTCTTTTATTTATAAAAAGCGTTGGTTTATTATAATACTCATTTTAATCCTCACCATCATTTCTGGTTTTCAAATGAAAAAATTGAGAATAGAGACCTCCATGGAAGCTACTCTCCCTCAAAATTCACAGGTTATGAAAAATTACAATTATTTCAAAGAAAAATTTCCGCATCACAAAGTAATTATTATAGGCGTGGAAACGAGAGACCTATTTTCTTTGGAAACTATTGAAGAAATTGAAAGGATAACATCAGAACTTGAAGAAATTGAAAATGTTGAAAAAGTTATGTCAATAACAAGAGCCAAAAAAATAAGAGGAAGTGAAGAAGGTATAATAATTGAGGACTTATTGCCAGAAATATCCGAAGAAGAGGTCTCTAAATTAAAAAGTAAAATAATAGGGGATAAAATGCTTGAACCTATGCTACTTTCAAAAGATAAAAAGAATACTCTCATCATGGTCTTGCTATCCGAAGATATATCAAATTCTGAACTTTACAGAACTTATCAAAAAATAAAAAAAATTTGTAAAAGTAAAATTTTAAAATTTTACATAACAGGCGAACCTGTTGTTTTAAGTGAACTTTCAAAATATATAAACAAGAATTTAAAAAAACTCTTTCCTTTAACAATTCTGGTGAGTATAATTATACTATGGCTAAATTTTAAAAATGTGATAGGGGTCCTCTTGCCAATTTTTTCAGTTTTAATAGGAATAATCTGGATAATGGGGCTCCAAGCGGCATTAGGTATTCCAATAGGTGTTGAAACAAGTATGCTCCCTTTATTGCTTGTAACAATTGGTATTGCTTATGGAATACATATTTTGCATGAATTTATACATTCTCCTGAAAAGGGAGAAAAGAGAATATCAACTATTTTTGAAAAACGGGTGAAAGGGGTTTTAATTGCAGGTTTAACAACAGTGGCAGGTTTTATGTCCTTATTACTTTCTTCTTTAAAACCAATAAAAAATATGGGTTTATTGAATGGTTTGGGAGTGTTATTTATATTGATACTTTCAATAACTTTAATCCCTTCTGTTTTATCATTTTTAACAAACAAACACCAAAATCCAGAATTGTCAGATAAATCTAAAAATCAGAAAGAAAGCCCTTTGATAGAGAATTTAGTTATAAAATCTGCCAAAAAAGGTAAATACATTATTGTAATATCTTTGCTAATTTTTATCTTTTCTACTTTCCTTTTTACAAATTATTTAAAAACTGAAACCGAACCAATAAAACACTTTCCTAAAAATTCAGAGATAAGAAAAGCAACCGAATGGGTTCAGAAGAACTTTGGAATTGTAACAACTTTAAATATGGTGATAGAAAACAAAGAGGGGGTACTTAAACCAGAGATTTTAGAATTTATAGAGAAAGTTAAAGAGAAATTACAAAAACAAGGTTTAATATCTCAAACTATGGATTTATCTGAAATTACCAAATGGCTATATCAGGCGTATATGAACGGAAATCCTAGCTTTTATAAGATACCGCAAGATGAAAATGTAATTGAGAATTTAATTTTTATATACAGCACAGGAGTTTCACCCGAGGAATATGAATCGGTTATAACACCTGATCAGACGGCAACAAATGTGAAGATTTTTTTGAATACTTCCGACCAAAGAAAAATAAAAGAAGTTATAAAAACTATAAAGAATTTAGAAAAGCCAAAAAATGTGAAAATTATTTTAACCGGTGAATCAGTGTTAAATTTAGAGATTGATAAATTGATAAAAGAGGGACAGATAAAAAGTATAATAGGCGCTTTCATTCTTGTATTTTTCATAACATGGTTAATATTAGGTAGTTTCAAATTAGGGCTTTATGCTATGGTTCCTTTACTTTTTTCAGTTAATTATCTTTTTGGTTTTATGGCGTTAGTTGGGATAGCATTGACTCATTCAACAGCGATAGTGGGGAATATAGCGGTTGGGATAGGGATAGATTATACAGCACATTTTTTGACAAGGTATAAGATATTGCGAGGGATATACGGGGTTGGGGGGAGTGTGGGGAGAGCTATAATTGTAAATGCCATAGCGGTTGCCTGTGGTTTTCTTGTCCTTGTATTGGCAAATTTATTGGGAATTAAATATTTAGGTGTTCTTGTTGCTTTTGTTATGATAATAAGTGCTTTTGCCTCACTGGTAATTCTTCCTGCTTTCCTTTCTATTATAAAAAAGGAGGTGATTTAAAATGTTTACATCAATAATAATTTTAAATTTGATTATAAACTTAAGTGGATATGAAATTATGAAAAAAGTTCATTCAAGAGGAACATTTAAAAATATGCAAAGTGAAGTTATTTTAACAATTGAAAGCAAAAGGGGAAAAAGAATTAAAAAGATGAAGATGTATTCAAAGAAGAAAGGGGAAACTACCTATATGCTTATGAGATTTTATTATCCACCCGCGGATAAAGGGGCTGGATTTTTAATAATAGAGGAAGAAGATAAAGATAGATCTATGTGGCTTTATTTACCAGCATTAAGGAAAGTTCAAAGATTAATAGCATCTGGAAAAGCAGGAAGTTTTATGGGGTCTGATTTCTCAAATTATGATATAGGAGGAGGAGAATTTGAAGATTGGAATTATAAACTTATCGGATGGGAAAAAATAAATGGAAAAAATTGTGCAAAAATTGAATGTATCCCCAAGAGTAAAAAAGTCATAAAAGAATCCGGATATTCCAAAATGATAAAATGGGTTGATACTACAAACTGTATAGTTTTGAAAACATTATGTTTTAACAAAGCCAAGAAACCTTTTAAAGAAATAAAGGTTTTAAAATATGAAAAAATCAATGGTATATGGTTTGAAACCAAAATGCAGGCAATTCAATTAAAAAAGAATAGAAAATCAACCTTTGAGTTTTTCAATATAAACACAAAAAAAATTTTGCCTGTAAGCATTTTTACAATTCAAAATTTAAAAAGAGGGAAATAAAAATCAGGAGGTGTTTAAGATGTTTAAAGTATTTGCATATTTTATAATATTTTATGGTGGGTTTGTAAGGTTTGAATATTTTGGAAACACGGATGACCCCTATAATATAAAGAAAATTGGAGCAACTTTCAGCTTAAGAGAAGAAATTCAAAGAGAAAACGCTGGAGCCACTTTTATAATGAATTTTATCTTAAATGACCTTGATACTGAAAAAATTATGCTTTTACCAATTGAAGCGTATGTAAACTACTCTTATAATTGGTTAAATATCTATGCAGGAAAGAAAATTTATAATTTTGGATATGCGGATTGGTTCAACCCAACAGATTTTATCACACCTTTTGATTATTCTGTTTTATTTTCTTCACTTGAAGAAATGAAAAGAGGTATAACTTCCATATCTGTAGAAGTTTCTCCTAAACCAGAATATGAGTTTGGTATTTATATTTTGCCATTTTTCACGGCTCACAAAATACCTTTTCATTATGTAAAAATATCACCTCAATCTCCTTTTCAACCGGTTACAATCTTTAATCCTGAAAAAAGTATTTATCCTGAAAGAAATTTGAAAAATACACAATTTGCAATAAAAACAGGGCTACATTTGGGGAATTTTGATGTGAATTTAATATTTTTCAAAGGATATGATCCTTATCCTGACTTTCAAGAGGAAGTATATATGGGACAGCTTTCTAAACAACCCACCATTGATTCAATAGTGATTTTCCCCATATACGACACCCTAATGGCTGGAGGACTAAATCTTTCATATATAGTATCAAAATTTAAAATTTATTTTGAAGGTGCATATTATTTAACAAAGGATAAAGATGGAATAAAACCTGGCATTAAAAACCCGTATTTTTATGGCGTGTTTGGAATACAAAGAGTTTTCTTTGACAAATTAAGTGTAAATATACAATACATTTCAAAAATTATAAAAGATTTTAAGGAACCTGAAGATTATGAAGATATTATGGACCAGGAA
>Ga0164318_10003601_pt1 | contig 14709 bp, 14 predicted proteins | sample GuaBasSedimGuay9_FD_113734 | JGI IMG/M metagenome (GOLD analysis project Ga0164318, IMG submission 113734) | Subseafloor sediment microbial communities from Guaymas Basin, Gulf of California, Mexico - Guay9, Core 4571-4, 0-3 cm | ecosystem: Environmental > Aquatic > Marine > Hydrothermal vents...
CAATTTACTGGGAAGAGGAAAAATCGGTATCCACCGATATGGAAAGCAGCCTCTCTAGCGAAGAACAAACCGAAAGAATGGTAATCAAAAACGCCGATCTATCAATTGTAGTTGAAGAGCCATCCCAATCTATGGATGCGATAGGAAAAATGGCCGAGGATATGGGAGGATTCATAGTCTCTTCTTACCTTTACCAAACCGAGACAGATAACGGCGTAAGCGTACCCCGGGCGAGCATCACCATCCGCGTCCCCTCTGGGAGATTGAACTCCGCCCTAGACCAAATCAAATCGGGAGCGGGGCGAATACTTTCCGAGAATATCTCTGGGGAAGACGTAACCCGCGAGTACACCGATCTAGGTTCCAGATTGCGCAACTTAGAAAACGCCGAAGCGCAGCTTATAGAGATTATGGACAACGCGACTAAAACCGAAGATGTTCTCAGCGTTTACAATCAACTAGTAGAAGTTCAAGAAGAAATAGAAGTCATAACAGGCCAAATGCAATACTACGAACGATCCGCCGCATTATCGGCCATTAGCGTTGATATTCAAGCCAACGAAGCCGTACAACCCCTAACCATTGGGGGATGGCAACCCGTTGGGGTCGCTAAACGCGCTATCCAGGCTCTAATTAACGCCCTCAAATTCTTCGGGAACACAGCAATCTGGCTAATATTATTCCTCTTACCCGTTGTACTCATTCTCTACTTCCCCGTCCGATGGCTTTGGAAAGGCATTAAATTCCTATTCAAATCCAAAAAAGGCAAAAAGAAAGAAATCGCAAAAGAAAAAGGGGAAGAACAAACGCCAAAAGAGTAATTAACGCTTTTGTAAAAAGAATAAGGTGCCTGGTTTCCTAAAGGGACCAGGCACTTTTTTTACGGGCAAGAATTCATACATTTTATTAACGACAAGTTGATATAATGGAAGCAGCTTTATAAACAAATGTCTCTCCTCCCCATTGCCAGTAAAAGGAAGTTATACCTATGATGCGTTTCGATCGATTCACAGAACGAGCTCAAGAAGCAGCTCAACGAGCGGCTGAGATCATTCAGCGCTACGGGCATAATCAAATTGACACTGAACACATCCTGCTCGCGCTAATAGAACAGCCAGAAGGCGCTGTCTCTCAAATCTTAGACACGCTCAATGTGCAAATAACCGATATTGTCGACCGTTTAGACCATGCCCTGAAAAACACCCAAAAAGCCGCTATCTATGGAAGTAGAGGAGCCGGGCAAATATTTATCACCCCCAGAGTAAAACGCATTGTGGATGTAGCCAACCAAGAAGCAAATCGCATGAAAGATGAATATATCTCCACCGAGCATCTTTTCTTGGCAATTTTGGATGAAAAAAACACCCCGGCGGTGCGCCTCTTAGAAGGGACGGGGATATCCAAAAGCCGCGTTTACGAGGCTATTGGCCAAATGCGCGGGGGGAAGCGTGTAACTGACCCCAGAGCGGAGAAACATTACCAAGCGTTAGAAAAATACTCTCGAGACATAACGCAATTAGCCCGCGAAGGCAAACTAGACCCTGTCATCGGGCGTGACGCAGAAATTCTACGGGTAGTACAAATCCTCTCCCGCCGCACGAAAAATAACCCTGTTCTAATAGGAGAAGCAGGGGTAGGCAAAACAGCCATTGTAGAAGGCTTAGCGCAAAAAATTGCCGTGAACGATATTCCAGAAATCCTGTCGGGGAAGCGCGTAGTCTCCATGGACATGGGAGCCATGATCGCCGGATCTCGCTTTAGGGGCGAATTTGAAGAACGCCTCAAAACAGCCATAGACGACATCAAACGCGCCAAAGGCGAGGTGATTTTATTCATAGACGAACTGCATACCGTAGTAGGCGCCGGCGCGGCCCAAGGGGCAATGGACGCTTCTAATATGCTCAAACCCGCTTTAGCGCGGGGAGAATTACAATGCGTAGGAGCCACCACACTTGACGAATACCGCAAGTACATAGAAAAAGACAGCGCCCTAGAACGCCGCTTCGCGTCTGTTTATGTAGAAGAACCATCGGTGGAAGACACCATTGAAATGCTGGGAGGACTGCGAGACCGCTACGAGGCGCATCACAAGGTTAGTTTCTCAGACGACGCCTTGGTTGCAGCAGCACGCCTATCCGATCGCTATGTTTCTGGCCGCTATTTGCCAGACAAAGCCATTGACCTTATGGATGAAGCGGCGGCCAAATTGCGAGTGGCATTATATTCTCTTCCGCCCGATCTTAGAGAAACTAAAAGCGAGCTGGATCGCCTAAAAAGTGAGGAAGAAGTAGCTGGACAAGAAGGCGATTACGAAAGAGCCGCAAAATTGCAAACCGAACGGATACGGCTAGAAGAAAAATTCCAAGAAAAACGCGACACGTGGGAAACAGAACACGAATTAGATAAAATAGTCGATGAAAATGATGTCGCTGAAGTGGTTTCGCAGTGGACTGGAATCCCCGTTACTCAAATGCTAGAAACCGAAGCCGAAAAGCTGCTCAGCATGGAAGACCGCCTTCACGACCGGATCATTGGCCAGGATGAAGCCATTTCGGCAATCTCAGACGCCATTAGACGCGCTCGCTCTGGATTGAAAAATCCCCAACGGCCAATTGGCTCGTTCATCTTCATTGGGCCTTCGGGAGTAGGAAAAACGGAGCTAGCCAAAGCTCTGGCGGAATTCCTCTTTGACGATGAAGATGCCCTTGTCCGCCTCGATATGAGCGAATACCGCGAACAACATACCGCTTCGCGATTGTTTGGCGCCCCTCCCGGTTACGTGGGCTACGAGGAAGGCGGGCAGCTAACTGAAGCCGTGCGCCGGCGTCCTTACCGAATAGTTCTATTTGACGAGATTGAAAAAGCTCACAAGGATGTCTGGAATTCCCTACTGCAAATTCTTGACGATGGACGTTTGACAGATGGTCAGGGGCGTATAGTAGATTTCCGCAACACGGTATTGATTATGACCAGCAACTTGGGCACAGAATACGTCAGCCGGTCAGGGAGTTTAGGTTTTCACTTCGGCGAGGAAGACAGTGAAGAGAGACAAGCCGCAGAGAAAATTGAAACCGCGCTCAAAAACAACTTCCGCCCAGAATTTATGAATCGCATTGATGAGATCATTACCTTTTCCCCTCTTTCACGAGAGCAAATGCGAGAGATTGTAGACTTGCAAATGCAAGATATTCAAGTCCGGCTGCAAGAAAACGGCCTTGAGGTGAAACTTACCCCCGAAGCGCGAAACTGGCTGGCAGATAAAGGTTATAACCGTAACTTCGGGGCACGTCCCTTAACCAGAGCCTTGCAAAGATATGTAGAAAGCCCATTATCAAAGCAATTGCTCAAGAGAACGTTCACCAAAGGAGACGTGGTAAAAATTCATGTTTCCGATGATGAAGAAAATGAAGATCAACTGATATTCTCAAAAATTGACGAGGAAGCTGAATAACATCCCGCGCCAAACGCCACAAACCAAAATGCTCCCCAACGCCCTGACACTGCAATTGATGTCAGGGCGTTTTTTTCGGTAAGGGCGAAAAAAACGCGGCTAATAAAGGGTAGAACCCCAATATGTAAAGTAAATTCTAGCCACATGACACTTATGCTGAAAGACTTTTTTCGGACACAGATAAACACGGAAAACGCGGATTTTTCTGTGAAAAAACAAAAAAGAATCCGTGAGAATCAGTGTCAATCCGTGTCCAAATTAAAACTGCCGGGTAGCTAGAGTAAATTTTGAACCATCCTCAAAAAAATGCGTTTTCCGTGCCCCAACGCTTTGTCAGACAACCGCTAATCTCCACACCCCCCGCCTCCAAAATATTGCCAGAACCGATATTTTGCGCTACACTCATATTACCTACCCCTCTAACACTTACCACCTCCTCTAACTATGTTATTCCACAACACCACATTTATAGGCATTGACCCTACCGCCGGGGAACGACCTATTACCTACGTGGCCCTAGATAGCGACCTGCAACTCCTAGCTATCTCTAAGGGAGACATGCACGCTGTGTTGGCCTTCGTAGGGGGACAGCGATCGGCTTGCGTAGCTATCAACGCTCCCCGCCGCCCCAACCAAAAATTGATGCGCCGGGAAGATATTCGCCAGAAATTATCCCCACCCCCCGCCCCGGGACGCTGGGAGAACTTCCGAGTAGCGGAGTACCTGCTCTACCAGCACAACATTCGCATCCCGCACACCAGCGCAGAAATTGAGAAATGCCCAGCTTGGATGAAGGTTGGCTTTGAACTCTACCGCCGCCTAGAAAAATTTGGCTACCAAACATTCCCTCAAAAAGAAAATCCTCAACAATTCTTAGAAGTGTACCCTTATGCGTCTTACGCAGCCTTATTGGGCATACTCCCCTTCAAAAAGAAAACGCTAGAAGGCCGCCTACAACGTCAAGTGCTTTTACACACCAAAGCCATCGAAGTTCCCAACGCCATGCGAATTTTTGAAGAAATCACACGCCATAAAATTTTACAAGGCATATTGCCATTAGACAGCCTCTACTCAGCCGAAGAACTAGACGCCCTAGTAGCCGCATACACCGCCTGGCTGGCGGCCACCACCCCCAAACAAATAATGCAAATAGGCAACCCCCAAGAAGGCCAAATCGTCCTCCCAACCCCCACCCTAAAACCGAAATATTAACCCCCTCATCCCAAAAACCATGAAAAAACACACCACAAAATTTATCGTCAATCCCAACGCTAATTTAGGTCAAGCCTGGCGGCTAGCCGCCGACTTGCGCCCAGTAATGGCAGAATTTGGAGGCGCAGACTGGGCCGGAACAGTCTACCCTACACATGCTATAGAATTAACACGCCAAGCCGTAGAAGATGGCTACGACCTCATCATCGCGGCGGGCGGAGATGGAACCGTCCACGAAGTTATTAATGGCCTAATGTCGTTCCCCAAAGAAAAGCGTCCCCGCCTGGGCGTTGTGCCACTGGGTTCGGGGAACGACTTCTCTCACGCCCTTGGAATAGACACCGACCCCGCCAAAGCCCTGCGCCAAATCTTCACCGGAGAACCTCATCTCATAGACATAGGCACCTTAGAAGATAACCGTGGCCTTCTTGAATATTGGAACAACACCATCGGAATTGGCTTTGACGCCATCGTCACCATCTACTCACACAACATGCCTATTGTGCGCGGTTTTTTAATGTATTTCGCCGCCGTAATCAAGACCATCCTGCTCAATCATCATCCCCGCCACATAGAATTCACAATAAACGAAACCGAAAAATGGAGCGAAGACGTTTTAATGCTCACCTTGTGCAACGGGCCTAGAGAAGGCGGCGGATTCAACATCTACCCAGACGCCTCCATCGAAGATGGCGTCTTCAACTCTGTCACCGTCAAAGAAATCTCCCGCCTTATGATGCTTCGCCTCCTGCCAGAATTCATGCGCGGAACCCATCTCGGATTTCCCCAAGTGCGGTCAGAACCATTTCAAACCCTCTCCCTGCACACAGACAAACCTCTCTACATTCATTGCGATGGAGAAGTATTCGCCGGCTTCACCAGCAACATTCACGACCTAAAAATAGAACTCGTTCCACAAGCACTCGAAGCCATCTTCTAAAGAGGTCGTATGCCAAATCTTCAACACAATTTGCGTAAATTTGACTATGGGCACTTGCAGATTGTGGCAAACCTATGGGGAATCCCCTTAGACGCGCCAGACGTCCGGCACGCTGTGCCGTTATTAGAAGCCGAACTAAAAAACAACGAATTGCTGCAAGAAGTGGTAAACGCCTTACCCCAAAGCGCAATGCAAGCTTTGGCGTGGCTGGTATCAGAAGGGGGAACAGTTACCTGGGCGGCGTTCACCCGCCGCTGCGGAGAAGTGCGCGAGATGGGGCCCGGACGCCGAGACCGCGAACACCCAGACCAAAACCCAATCTCCCCCGCCGAAATACTTTGGTATCGAGCTTTTTTAGCCAGAGGCTTTTTCGATACCGAAACCGGTCCCCAAGAATTCGCGTACGTCCCCAACGACTTGCTGGAACTCGTCTCTGCCATTGTTCCCGTTCCCACCAACGGAGAGGGCACAACCTCAAACGTGAACATCTTTCTAGGTAGGCAAGCCACGCCCGAGGAGCGGCAACACGTCACTAAGGCCACCGCCCAAATAGTTGACCACACCTGTACGCTTCTGGCTGGTTTACGCATGGGAATTGATTCCAGCGTGCATTTGCCGAAATCAGAAACCGCCACGGCATTTTTCAGGGCTATATTAACCACTATGGGCATCCTGGGGGCAGAGGGGAATCCTAATCCCAAACAAACTCGCGCTTTTCTCAACCTCTCACGCGCCGAGACTATCCTAGCCTTGTGGCAAGCCTGGCTATCGAGCAGCACCCACAACGATCTTCGGCTTACGCCCAGCCTCCAAGCCGAAGGCGCATGGGAAAATGATCCCTTACGCACACGAAAAGAAATATTGAAATTTCTAAGCCGCATCCCCCGCAACACTTGGTGGAGCGTATCGTCCTTTATTGCCCGCGTGAAAGAAAAACATCCCGATTTTCAGCGTCACTCTGGAGATTATGATTCCTGGTTTTTAAAAGACAGGGGTACGGGCGAATATCTGCGAGGCTTTGAGCATTGGAGCCAGGTAGAGGGGGCTTTGTTACGCTACACAATTGCCGGCCCTTTGCACTGGCTGGGCATACTTGACACGGCAACCCCCAACGCTAACGCGCCCGTTACCGCATTCCGCTTTTCCGCTTTGAGCAACGCGCTTTTGGATGGTAAACCTCCCTCAACGTTGGGGCCAGAAACAGGTCAAATTACCATCCGATCTAAAGGTGAAATTGATATTGCCGCTTCTGTGCCGCGAGCTATCCGCTACCAAATTGCCCGCTTTTGCACTTGGAAGCCCCTAAAACGCGAAAGATATTATTATTCTTTTACTCCGGTTTCTTTAGCGCGGGCTGAAGAGCAGGGATTGCAAGTAGCTCATTTACTAACCTTGCTGCAAGGGCACGCTCAAGCCGTTCCCCCTAATATAATTCAAGCCTTGCGGCGCTGGAGGCAGCAAGGTGTAGAAGCTTCTCTTAAAAAAGAGACTGTCCTCCGCCTCAGCTCTCCGGCTATGCTGCAAGCATTGAAAAAGTCTCGTGCTTCGCGTTTCTTGCGCGAGCAACTAGGCCCGGCGGCGGTGGTTATTGAAGAGGGCGCAGAAACGAAGATAGCTGAAGCTTTAATGGAAATGGGGTTTTTGGTGAGGGGAGCGGGGTAAACAGAGGGGGGCGTTTTATTGCTTTTTATGTATCATCTCAATATTTTGGGGTGAGGCTAAGACCTCCGAGGTTTTTGTAGTGCCAACCTCGGAGGTCTTGTCCCTGTTTATTGAGAAGATACCTTTTTTATTTCCTATTAAGTTACCCCGCTTTCGGTTCTGGGTATTTCAGGGTAAAATTGGATTGTCTTTGCAAAGTCGGTGGGCAGATTACGCCATCGTTGGGCGAGACGCTCGCTGCGCTCGCATCCCGCCTAATGGCGGAAAGGCCTAGGGACATAAAATGAACTACTATTTTCTCAATATAAAACGGGATAGAAAAAGCAAAAGTTGGGAATGGCTTGAAGAAAAAAGAACAGCACCGATATTTTTCGGCCACACCAGAATCCACGAAATTCTTTATGATGAAATTGCCTTAAAGAAAAAGCATCAACTTCATTGGACACAAATAAAGGATAGTAGACTTTTTTGTGAATTAGGAAGAAATCGGCATCTCTGGCCTGATACAGTTATTGTCACTATAGATAATGGTAATGTATGGCTTTATCGCCCAGCCGGTGAGATCACTGAAAAATTAAATGAAACAGAATATGATGGATATGTGAAGAGCTTTCCGATTGAGTTCTTATGTGACAGAAAAGATGTTGTTGATGTCCCATTCATATTAGCGAGCATGAAAGCGAATATATATTTTTCAGCGGGCACATTCAAGCAAATTTCTAATAAGTACGTTGGCAATATTTTGGCTATCGAACATTTACTCGGTAGTGATCTGTCGAATGAAATTGAAAAACTCCAATTTCATCCTCTTGATTGCCTCGCAAGTGTAGAATTGGAAACTCTAATAGCAAAGATATTTGAATCTCATGAATGTTTTGTGCCCGCTTATAGAGGTGGGCGGTTATCAGGTGTCGATTTATTTGTATGGAATTATGGGGATAAAGATTTGGATATCGATGGTATTTTTATTCCTAAAGGAGAAAAAATATCAGTTCAAGTTAAAATGAGTTTTAGTAAAAAAGATTTAGTTAAGAATACTGCGAACTACAATATTGGAGGTGACCAAAAACAATTTGATAGCTACTTCGGAAGACAATGGATTTGGAAACAGATAGAAACAAATAAAGCCATAAGAGACTGGATTACACTTTCGTTGGACTGGCTTCCGCGAGAGATATTGTTTCTGCACAACCCCGCGTTAAGCTAACGAAGCTACAAACAGACTACCCCACAATCCGAACGATATCAACAAAAAACAACCCCAAACAACACCTGGGAGGCTGAGCCGCACCTGCTAGAATACAAAGGGCTGATAGAGGCAGCCAAACTGATCGAAGAAATACAGAGAGAAAAACGCTATCCACCAGGGGGAAAAAAGACTTGCCAAGCCGAAGAAGAAGACTACGCTAAAGAACCGCAAGCAGTCCAAACAACTTCGGAGGTAAAGTCATGACAGAACAAAGCCATACCCAACAGCAATTGCCGCAAACCCAGATATGGTCACAACTTGGAGGAGAGCAACGGGCCTGGATCATCCAAATCATCGCCCAACTGGTGATCAAACTACTGGTGGCGCGCATAATTCACAAATAAAACATCTTGCTAAATTGAGCAAGAAAGAGTATCTTTATTGTAGACACAAAAGGAGATAATCTCATGCTCACAAAAGTTCAAAAATGGGGTAATAGTCTTGCCTTACGGATTCCAAAAGCCTTTGCGGCTGAAGCATTATTGGAGAACAATTCCTTTGTTGAAATAAGCATTTCAAAAAAGCAGATTATTATTACGCCTATACCAACACCAAGTTGGACACTTGATGAATTGCTTGCAGGCATCACTGATACTAATTGTCATAACGAAATTGATACGGGGCTTGCTATGGGCAATGAAATCTGGTGAAAATATGACATACGTTCCCGATGCTGGCGATATTGTCTGGATTACTTTTAATCCGCAAGCAGGACATGAACAAGCAGGATACAGACCCGCCTTGATACTGTCTCCAAAGGCTTATAATAGAAAAGTCGGTTTAGCTATCCTTTGCCCCATCACAAGTAAAGTGAAAGGGTATCCTTTTGAAGTTTTAGTGCCTAAAGGGCTACAAATAAGAGGCGCAATTCTATCTGACCAAGTAAAAAGCCTCGACTGGAAGGTGAGGGAAGCGAAGTTCAAATGCAAATTGCCATCTGAGCAATTTAATGAGGTTATCAGAAAATTAAGCACGCTGATTCATGAATAATTTCAAAACATGTAGAATCTGGAAATTAGAAACGTGCTAACACCGCGTTATGTTTCCCATCGCAAATAAGGGGTGAAATGAACAACGAGAAATTACGCAGCGTCGTATAAAACGGGACTGAGATACTCTGCTATAACACCTACAAGTAAACGATATACAGGAGTGTAACCCTGACTGATCAAATTACTGCGGTTATTGAACCCTTTGTCCAGCGCGGACTTTTTGAAAGCCCTGAAAAAGCTGTTTTTACGATGGCTTATGATTATGTTCGTCACCAAGTTGAGCATTATCAAGCTAAAATAGCACGTTTACAGAGCAAATACGGTATGAATTATGAGCAATTTGAGTCTTATCTAAAAGCACGTTCTAAAACACTTGCTACTACCCTTAATCCTGAACTCAACCAAGCGATTATGCTTGAAGAAGAAGACGCTTTGAGTTGGAAAATTGCTCATGAAAGGAATTAGTATTATGTCATCAAAAAAACGCTGGATGCTAGCTGTTCTTATGGCAGTCATATTGATCGGTGGAACACTGATATTATCAATGGGGGGATTGGTTATCATGATTATGGGAATGGATAGTTGTGCTAGTGGTTCTTCACTACCTGACTGGGTAAATTATTATCCTTTCATTCCCCCTGGTGTCATGATTCTTGGTTCACTAGCCGGATCAATTATGTTTGGTTTGGACAAGCGTTGGTATTGGTCAGCAGGCATAATTGTGAGCGCTAGTATTGTAAGTTTGATAATTGCTGTTGCATGGTTTCCAATCGTAAGGAGTTTTTGTTAACAGAAGTTTTTCATATCTTGTTGTTCATTGAATGGCCGCACAATCCAAATTGCACCGGACTTGGCTACGCCAAGGTGGCGTGCGGCGCGATTTTCTCGTGTTTAGTTTTGGGTAAAATTGGGCTGCGTTTGGCGGGCAGCTTACGCCATCGTTAGCACTCTTCTTGCCACGGAAAGATCGCGTGCTATTGCTGCTCCCTTTCGAACGGCACTCTTTATGCTCATAGGCTGGAAGATAATTCTTGGCAGGAACACGAGCGTCTTGTATTGTGTCAAAAATTGGGAACAGGAGATCTGTTAAATGATGAGATGTCTTGACCGGCATGAGAACAGAAAAAAGGGATAGGCTGTACAATTGTAGTGGACGCGTTTTTACTACTACCAATATCAACTCGACACCGTGAGGAGAGGCATATGTTTCTGAACCCTAGAACGCACGTATCCTTATTTCTCTGTATAGTGATTATCGCATGTTGTGCCTGTCACACGTCCCAGGGGGAAGAAATGCGGCAGCTTGAGACTGTTTCATCGTGGTTTTATTACCTTGATTTTGAACCGGACGAGACCATTATGGCGCAACTTGCGCAGTCAACCTACGATATGATCGTCATGGAACCGATTTTTACCGACCGCGAAAACCGTGATTTTCCGATAGCTGAACTCGTGTCTCGTTTTCACGCCGCACCTCATCCCAAATTGGTACTCGCGTACATCGACATCGGTCAGGCAGAAAATTGGCGGACATACTGGCAATCCGACTGGAGTATCGGTGATCCCGAATGGATTGTGGCCACTGATCCTGATGGATGGGAGGGGAACTTTCCTGTGGCGTATTGGCACGAAGAGTGGCATGACATCTGGCTTGGTGACGACGGCTATTTACAAGCTATCCTTGAGGCCGGTTTTGACGGAATCTACCTGGATTGGGTGGAAGCCTATTCTGACGAACATGTAATGACCATGGCTGAACAAGAGCATGTGGATCCACGTGAAGAGATGATCTGGTTGATCGAGGACATGGCGGCCTTTTGTCGGGCTCAAAATCCACAGTTTATCGTTGTTGGACAAAATGCGGCCGAGTTAGCAGAATATGAGGCATACCTTGACGTCGTTGATGCCATTGCCCAGGAACAAACGTGGTTTGACGGGGCGGCTGACAACGATCCTCCTGGCGACTGCCCACTCCCACGCACAGACGAGGATATCGAGACCGACGCCTATGAGCAGAGTCTGTCCGAGGCATGTCTCCAAATGTACAAGGATTTTCCCGAAAGTACTCTGCATGTCAGCAGCGAGGAGTACATCCGGTATCTCACACGCGCTCGCGAGAAAGGCACGATCATCTTTACGATCGATTATGCCCTGGACCCACAGCATGTTGCGTGGGTCTACGCCACCTCACGCGCATTGGGATTCGTGCCATTTGTGAGTGAACGCGCGTTGAGCCTCTATCGTGAACCAGTTGAGTAGAGCGGTTACACCACAATTGCTTGGCATAACATGTCCATTCGTCAAGGAGAAAACGTACACGGAGAGATAAACGTATTTCTTGGAGACGAGAATGCATATAACCGACACATATCATGTAGATTGTCATAAAAAATAATTCGTTAGGCCATGCTACGCGCTAACAAAACAATGCACATGACCAAGCCCGCGTGCCGCAGTTTCAGCATACTTGCCCGCCTTAGGCTTCAATATGCGGCACGATTTTTGCTCAGTTTTTTCAGGGTAAAATTGGATTGCGCTCGTCAAATAGGCGGGCAGCTCACGCCCACGTTAGGCAAGATGCTTACGGCGCGTCTCGGTTTGGGGGACTGAAAACTAAGCCGCCGCCCACACCTGGTACAAACCTAAATTCCCCTCTTTCCCATCAGAATAAAATGACTCTTCCACCAAGAAGCCAGTTTCCGCCGCCAGGGCGCGAAGCTCTTCCTCGGAGAAGTGGTGCACGTATCGAAAGCCGTGCCCTCCCCTGCGCCAGTCGAGCAGGTAATCCCCCTCGTCTACGTCAGCGGCGGATAGGCCAATTTCTTCCCAAGGTTGAATTCGCTTCTTAAGGCGGGGACTGTTAAGAAATTGCCAATTAGAGTGAATGAATTTTCCGTTTGGTTTCAATAGCAAGCGAATTTTCTGCAAAATGTTTTTTTGTAGTTTCCGGCTGGGGATGTGGTGCATGGCCGCGAAGGCAAAGATAAAATCAAATTGGAGCGCGGGGAGTTGCTTATCCCAATTGGGGGTGGTAAGGTCTAGGGAGTAGAACGCGGCTGGGAAATCATTGGGCAGGCCACGGCTGGCGGTTTCTAATAAATTCGCGCTAAAATCGGTACCTATGTACGAGCCGTGGTGTTCGCTTCGGGATAGCACACGCGCTAATTCTCCGTTCCCACACCCCAAATCCAGGATGTTAGCGTATGGAGGCAGTGTCTCTACTATTTTTTGCACCCCCGCTTGGATGCGCATCCGCGTATCCGAGAATTCCCCAGAAAAGGTCTGGTAAAATTGATGGTTGAGTGAAATGATTTTTTGAGCTATCTTTGGTTTCATAAGGTTATTATAAGACAGTTTGGCTCATCTGTAAAAAATGTGCAAGAGCGGCATAAATGTCACCCTACGTTCCGTAATGCAAGATTTATCTTGCCCTGTTGCACAAATACTACACAAGAGCCGACAGTTTTTGTGAGATACAATTTAAATATGATGGAAAATAAAATTAGCGAAGAACAAGCGTGGTTAAATGCCCGCAAATACAGCGAAAGCACATTAGAACTTGCCCGGCAAACGCTAGCAGAGATTGAAGCTGGCCGTGAGGTGTTCTCTGCCATTCGGCGCCATCCCCTTCCGGGTGGAGGTTTTTTGAGCAAGCATGCCCTTATTACGGTTTATCGTCAGCAAGTGGAAGGCGGCGCGCGAGTGGCCGACCGGCGTTTATTGGCTAAAATTCGGGTTAAGCCGATGCGAACTCTATCTGGCGTAACCACGGTAACGGTGCTAACAAAACCCTATCCCTGCCCTGGAACATGTATTTTCTGCCCCAATTACGTGCATATGCCGGTCAGTTACCTCCCAGATGAGCCGGGAGCGATGCGGGCTTTGCATCATAAATTTGACCCTTACGATCAGGTGGTGGCCCGCATTCAGGCATTGTACGAAGTCGGCCATCCCACCGATAAAATAGAATTATTGATTCTAGGAGGTTCTTGGAACGCTTATCCGACAGATTACCAAGAATGGTTCTTACGGCGTTGTTTTGAAGCTATGAATGAGGCCGAGTCTGAAGATTTAGGCGCGGCGCAAACTCTGAACGAAACCGCCAAACATAAGAATGTGGGCTTGGTTGTGGAAACACGTCCAGATTTAATAACTCTCAAAGAATTGCGGCAAATGCGAAAATTAGGTGTGACCAAAATACAACTGGGGGTGCAAAGCCTGGATGATGAGATTTTAGCGTTAAATAAACGCGGTCATACAGTTACCGAAACGCGGCGGGCAGTGGCATTGCTGCGAGCGGCTGGCTTCAAAATTGTTTTGCATTGGATGCCCAATTTACTGGGCGCAACCCTGGCATCCGATAAGGCAGATTTTGCCCGGCTTTGGGAATGGCTATCGCCCGATGAACTGAAAATCTACCCGACCCAATTATTAGCGAACACCGAATTATACGAATATTGGGAAAAGGGTGAATATCAACCTTACACCACTTCTGAGCTAATTAATTTAATTGCTGATATTAAGCCTTCTGTCCCGCGTTATTGCCGTATCAACCGCGTCATACGCGATATTCCTTCCAATAACGTGGTAGCAGGCAACAAGCGCACAAGTTTGCGCCAAGATATACACCAAGAACTTAAGCGGCGCGGAGAACGTTGCCAATGTATCCGCTGCCGAGAAATTAGAGGGCAAAACGTGAACATTGAAGAGCTTGCCCTGCGCGACCTGGTCTATACCGCCAACGGCACGGAGGAACACTTTTTATCTTATGTCACCCCCGAAGATAAACTAGTTGGTTTCTTGCGCCTTTCCCTCCCTTCTGCCCAATCCCCTGCAACAGGGATGAAAGACCTCAACAAAGCAGCCATCATCCGCGAAGTTCACGTTTACGGCCAATCTCTCCGCGTAGGCCGCGAGCTAGAGGGAGCCGCCCAACACACTGGCCTAGGGACGAACTTATTGGGCGAAGCGGAAAAAATAGCCCAGGGAGCAGGTTTTTCTCATTTAGCTGTGATTTCTGCGGTAGGAACCCGGCGTTATTACCTAGATAGAGGTTTTAACCGTGGAGAATATTACTTGGTAAAAAAATTCTGATATGCTAATATTGCTATATGTTAAGGAAAATATTCCCTTGACCGCGTAAAATTAAACGCATTGTTACCGCTTTACCACCTCGCTAAAGCTATGAAATATTCCGAAAAAA
>Ga0164318_10003602_pt1 | contig 14708 bp, 17 predicted proteins | sample GuaBasSedimGuay9_FD_113734 | JGI IMG/M metagenome (GOLD analysis project Ga0164318, IMG submission 113734) | Subseafloor sediment microbial communities from Guaymas Basin, Gulf of California, Mexico - Guay9, Core 4571-4, 0-3 cm | ecosystem: Environmental > Aquatic > Marine > Hydrothermal vents...
CGTGCTGCGTATGGCCCGCCATTTGCATCGGCTGACCGCCGAGCAGTATCTCTGCATGGCGGGCGGCGTGGCATTGAACTGCGTGGCTAACGGCCGCATCCTCAGGGAGGGACCTTACCGGGATATCTGGATCCAACCCGCTGCGGGCGATGCTGGCGGTGCTCTGGGAGCCGCCTATGTAGTCTGGCACCATATCCTGGACCGCGAGCGGCACGCGGATGACCGGACCGACCGCATGAAAGGCGCGTACCTGGGTCCCGCCTTTTCCGATGCGCAGATCGAGGATTACCTGAAAAGCCGAGGGTACCCCTACCACCGCCTGGCCGAGGAAGAGCGGGCCGCAGTGATTGCGGGACTTATTGAGCAGGGCAAGGTGGTCGGTCTGTTCCAGGGACGTATGGAGTTCGGGCCGCGCGCTTTGGGATCCCGCTCGATCCTGGGAGATGCTCGTTCCCCGCAGATGCAATCGGTCATGAACCTGAAGATAAAGTATCGGGAATCATTCCGGCCGTTTGCTCCCACCTGCCTGGTAGAGCGCGTTTCAGATTACTTTGAACTTGATCGCCCGTCTCCGTACATGCTGCTGGTGGCGCCCGTACGGGAGGAGCGACGCCGGCACGTGGAGCGTACCGACGACATACGTACGTGGGTGAACCAGGTTCGGTCGGACATACCGGCAGTGACCCACGTGGACTATTCTGCACGCATCCAGACAGTGGACCGCGCGATCAATCCCCGTTACTATGACATCATAAAGGCTTTCGAGGAACGGACCGGATATGGAATTATCATCAACACTTCGTTCAATGTACGTGGCGAACCGATTGTCTGTACGCCGGAGGATGCCTATAAGTGCTTCATGAGGACCCAGATGGACTTCCTGGTGCTGGAGTCCTTCCTGCTCGACAAACAGGAGCAGCCCGAGTGGCACGAGAAGCACGACTGGCGCATGGAGTACGCTTTGGATTAGCAGGGCGGAGGAATCCATGAGGACGATCAGATATGTCGGCAGACTTCTGGCCGAGTTCTTCCAGTTCGCATGGAAAAACAAGGCATGGTGGATCATCCCTGTGGTGGTGTTCCTGCTGTTGCTGACCCTGTTCATCGTGGCCGGGACGGGGGTCGCGCCGTATATCTACACCCTGTTCTGAGGGGGTGGGTCTTGAATGCCGCCGCACGCACTGTCCTGTCGGGCTGGAGTGCGGTTACGCTGGCTGCTTTGCGAGCGGGGCTGCTGGTGACAGCTCTGCTGGCGGTGTCCTCGTATCGCGGGGTTTTTGCGGCGGAAGAGAACATCTTGCCTGTTGGCCAGCGGCTGCACTTTCGTATCTACTGGGGAATTATCCCGGTGGCTGAGACCAGCGTTTCGGTGGACCGGGTGGAGTTGGACGCTTGCGAGGCGGCCGCGATCCGCGTGAGGACCCGCAGCAACGCCGTTGTCGAGAAGATCTATCCGGTGGACGATCTTATCGAGAGTATCGTCGATCCGTGCACGCTGCTGCCCCGGCGTTTCACCAAGAAGCTCAGTGAGGGCCGCTACCGGTGTAATGAGGTGACCGAGTTTGATCACGCCGCCGGGATGGCACGCTGGCGGTCATTGCTTTCCGGACGGACCAAGGAATATTCCATTGAGCCTGATACGCGGGACATAGTTTCGTTCATGTTCAGCCTCCGTACCGCTCGTTTCGTGCCGGGCCGCAGATATCACTACCGGGTGATGGCTGATGAGAAGATATACGACTTATGGCTGAGAGTGCTTGGCCGGGAGGAGGTGAAACTTCTGGATGGGACCCGTGTTGAATGCCTGCGGCTTGAGCCGGAGGCAGCCTTTCAGGGGCTTTTCGTGCGCAAGGGCAGGATGTGGATCTGGGTCACCGAGAGTCCTCCGTTGGTGGTTACCCGAATGGTTGCCCGGGTGCCGGTCGCCAGCATAAAGATGATCCTTGAGAGGCTGCCGCCGGATGCGGAATAATAGGGCACCTTCAGGTGGATCATGACGTCTATCGCGCCGCACAGGGTTGAGCAGATCCTGGGGAACTTCGAATCCCAGCGAATCGTGGTCATCGGCGACCTGATGCTGGATCGGTACGTTTACGGCACCGTGGAGAGGATTTCCCCGGAGGCACCGGTGCCGGTCGTAGAAGTTACCGATGAGCGCAGCATGCCCGGCGGCGCCGGCAATGTGGCATCCAATATCCGCTCCCTGGGTGGTGCCGCGGATATCTGTGCCGTCGTGGGAATGGATGCCTGGGGCGAGAAAGTCTTGGAGCTGCTGCACGAGGAAGGGGTGGGTACGGATCCCGTTGTGCGCGCCGCGGACTCTCCCACCACGGTCAAAACGCGCGTGATCGCGGAGCACCAGCAGGTTGTCCGCGTTGACCGGGAGAAACGTTCGGGCTGGTCGGCGGGCGTACAGGGAAAACTCGTCGAAGCCGCGCTCGGGGCCCTGGACCGCAGCACCGGCGTCATACTGGAAGACTACGGCAAGGGGGTCATTTCTCAGGGGCTTGTGGACCGGGTTCTGGCGAAAGCCTCCGCGTCCGGGCTGGTCAGCGGTCTTGATCCGAAGGAAAATCATTCCCTTTCCGCAAAGGGGCTGACCGTGGCCACACCCAATCGGCGCGAGGCCTACCTGCTGGCTACGGGGTATGCTCCCCATGGAACACCGGAAACTCCGCCGCTGGAGGACCACGAGCTTCTGAGGGCGACGCGTATACTGATGGAAAAATGGTCTCCCCGGTTTCTGGCAGTGACGCTGGGATCTCACGGTATGCTGGTGGTCCAGCCGGATGAATCCCGGCCGCTGCATATACCCACTCGTGCGCGTGAGGTCTACGATGTCAGCGGTGCGGGCGACACGGTGATCGCCGCCTGCGTCCTGGCTCTGGCCGCCGGGGCCTCCCCGGTCGAGGCGGCGGAGATCGCCAACTTCGCTGCGGGCGTCGTCGTCGGGAAACTGGGGACGGCCACCTGCAGCCGGGCCGAGTTGCTGCATTCTGTCCAAGAACAGGAGCGGGGCTGACCATGATATTGGGGGTAATACCGGCGCGCTGGGGTTCCACGAGATTTCCGGGAAAGCCGCTCTGTCAGATCGCCGGCAAGCCCATGATCCGCTGGGTGTGGGAAAGGGCGCGGCTCTGCCGGCATCTCGAAAGACTGGTTGTCGCTACCGACGATCGGCGGATCCGGCAGGCCTGCGATCAGTTCGGGGCGGAAACAATGATGACTTCCCCCGATCATCCCTCCGGCACGGACCGGGTGGCGGAGGTTGCAATGAAGTTCCCCGGTGCGGACATTGTCGTCAACATTCAGGGTGATGAGCCGCTGCTTGATCCGGCGGTTGTGGATGCGGTGATCGGCAAACTGAAGGAGACTCCTGACCTTGACATGACCACGCCGGCGGCGCCCGCCGGGAAAGATATCGCCGCCCAACCGGACATAGTGAAGGTCGTTACCGACAGAGAAGGTAGAGCTCTGTATTTCTCGCGGGCGCCTATACCCTATCGGCGGGATTCCTCTGCGGAAGCGGCGCCGGAGTTTCCCTTTTACCGAAGGCACATCGGGCTTTATGCTTACCGCCGCGATTTCCTCCTGCGGCTGGTGACCGCCGGACCCTGCCTGCTGGAAAGCGTCGAGAAGCTGGAACAGTTGCGCGCGTTGTTCGTAGGGGGCAGGGTCGGAGTGGTTGATGTGGACTGGACCGGAATGGCCGTAGATCGCCCGGAAGATGTGAGGCTGGTGGAGAAAGAGCTGAGACTTTCGGGGCTGGCATGATGGAAACCGGCAAACGACGGGTCCGAACGGTAAGGATCGGCAAGGTGAATGTGGGTGGCGGGGCGCGCCTGGCATTGATCGCCGGGGTATGCGTAATCGAGAGCCGGGAGATGTGCCTGACCGTGGCCCGCCGGCTGTCCGCGTTAGCCCGGCGTCTTGATATTCCATTGATATTCAAGGCGTCCTATGACAAGGCCAACCGGACGTCCCACCGGTCCTTCCGGGGACCGGGTCTGGAGCGCGGCCTGCAGATCCTGAAAGAGGTCAAGGAACGGTACGCATTGCCCATTCTGGTCGACGTGCACTGTGTACGCGAGGTCGCCGCGGCAGCGGAAGTCGCCGACGTGCTCCAGTTGCCCGCTTTCCTGAGCCGGCAGACCGATCTGGCGCTGGCCCTCGGTGCCAGCGGCCGGGTGGTGAACATCAAGAAAGGCCAGTTCCTGGCACCTTGGGATGTAGAACATGTCGTGGCGAAGATCGAGAGCACCGGTAACCATCGCATCCTGATAACCGAACGGGGAACTTGCTTCGGGTACAACAATCTGGTGGCGGATATGCGCTCGCTGGTAATCATGCGGCAGTTCGGTTATCCGGTGGTATTCGATGCCACCCATAGTGTTCAGCTCCCCGGGGCAAAGGGGGATGGCAGTGGAGGTGATCGCCGTCTGGCAGCGTATCTGGCCCGTGCGGCGGTTGCCGTGGGATGTGATGCGGTCTTCATGGAAGTCCATCCCCAGCCGGAAAAGGCCTTGTCCGATGCGGCAACATCTTTGCCCCTGCGGGATGTCGGAAGACTGTGGACCCGCTTGTCCGCGATAGATACGCTGATCAGGAGCAGATCCGGTGCATGAGATTCCGCCAGATATCCGCCAGATGGCCGCCGCAGTCGAACTGTTGGCCATGGACGTGGACGGGGTTCTGACCGGCGGGGAGATAATTTACGGCCCCGGGGGGGAGTGGAAAGTATTCTCGGTAAAGGATGGACATGGTTTCCGCCTGGCAGCCCGGGCGGGGTTGAAAACTGCGGTCATCACCGGGAGACGCAGCCACGTGGTACTCGTCCGCGCCCGGGAACTGGGAGTGTTTGCAGTGCTGCAGGGCGTGACGGACAAAGGCCGGGCCATCGAGGAACTTTGTGTGAAGCAGGGAATCGGATTGAATGCGGTGTGCTTCGTGGGGGATGATCTGGTAGATCTGCCGGTCATGCGCCGCGTCGGCTTTCCGGTGGCGGTGGCTGATGCGGTCGAAGAAGTGCAGGCGGCAGCCCGATGGATCACCCCCAGTGCCGGCGGGCGCGGAGCGGTCCGGGAGGTGATTGAGTTGCTGCTCAAGGCCCGCGGGCAGTGGGATTCAATCCTGCGGCAATATTACGAGGAATAGGGCCAGAGGGAGATGGTAAGATGACAACGGTGGCAGGAAGGATATCGCAATGCCGGTGGTTGCCGGGGGCCATTGCACTTCTGACAGCGTGGCTAGTGGGCGTCTCTCCGGCAGCCGAAGAGGCAGGGGAGGTGATCCAGGGATTTACGGTGCCGGATTATGACAGTGAAGGTAACCTGAGGTCTGAGCTGCTCGGTGACCGGGCTGTGATGCTGCCTTCGGATCTGGTTCGTATCGAGAACCTGGAAATCCGATTCTACTCGGAGGGCAAGCTCACTATGCGCGTCATGGCGCCCGAGTGCATCTATGATCGCAAGCACAAGGAGGCACGGTCTGAAGGTCCGGTACGCATAGCACTGGAAAACATGATAGTCACCGGTAAAGGGTTCCGCTGGTCACAGGGGAAGCAGCGATTGGAGATCTTCAGTTCGAGTAAAGTTGTGCTTAAAGGTGTCGGTGAAGAAATAACCGAGCGAGGCAGGCAGTGAATAGGCGTGGGATGTTCTTGGCAACCGTTGTGGTTCTGTTGTTTGCGGGCCCGTTGTATTGCCCGGCCGGATCCGTGAACCGCGTGGGGGAAGCCCCGACTTCTGAGGTCACGGTGGTGACCTCGGACAAGCTCACCTTCGACAACCGGGAACGCTATGCGTTGTTCGAGGGCAATGTGGTGGTAGTGGACCCGCGGATACGAATCGAGGCCGACTGGCTGGAAATCCGCTTTGACGAAAAGAACCGGCCGACTCTCATAACCGCGCGCGGCGCGGTTCGCATCGAGCAGCGGGGCAGCGTGGCTACGGCAGGTGAAGCGGTTTACGAAGTCGGGCCGGGCCGGATTGTGCTTAAGATCGCCCCCCGGGTCAGGAGAGGACGGGACCTGCTTGAAGGAGAGCAGATCATATTCTGGCGCGACGAAAACAAAATGGTTTGCGGGCCTTCCGCACGACTTGTAATATATCCCCAGGAGGGAGGGGTCAGGGATATGGTGATCGGAGAATAAGTGTGGAGCAGGATTCCGTCCTTCTCAAAACTGAAAAGCTGGTCAAATCGTACCGCGGTAGACGAGTAGTTGATGGAGTAAGCATAACCGTCCGCAAAGGTGAGATCGTCGGGCTGCTCGGCCCGAACGGGGCGGGTAAGACGACTACCTTCTATATGATCGTCGGCCTGGTGAGGCCCAATGCGGGAAGGATCTACTTCCGGGGCCGGGACGTTACCTCGGTGCCCATGTACCGGCGGGCGCGTATGGGTATCGGGTACCTTTCGCAGGAGCCCTCGGTATTCCGGCGGATGACGGTGGCCGAGAATGTCATGGCCATTCTGGAGACCCTGCCCCTCAGGCCGGACGAGCGCAAACGGAGGCTGGAGTTCCTGCTGGAGGAGCTGCGGATTTCCTACCTGGCGGACCAGCGGGCTTATACTCTGAGCGGAGGCGAGAGGCGCCGCCTGGAGGTTACCCGCGCACTGGTGACCAGTCCGTCGGTCATCCTCCTGGACGAACCTTTCAGCGGAGTGGACCCTCTGGCGGTCTATGATGTACAGGAGATAATCCGGGGATTGAAAAATCGCGGTCTGGGGATACTGATTACCGACCACAATGTAAGGGAGACCCTTTCGATAGTGGACCGTGCTTACCTGATATGCGAGGGGAAGGTGTTACGGGAAGGTTCCAGTGCATTTCTGATCAACGACAAGGTAAGCCGTGAACTGTATCTGGGGCCGAGATTCAGCATGTAGGCTACGGTGGTTCCACAGCAAGAAAGGAGGCACAGGTGCAGGTCAGTGTCACCGGCCGGCATGTGGAGATAACCGACGGGATCCGCGAACATGTCTACCGGAAGCTCCGGCGTGAGCTGGATGATTTCCCGCGGATTACCAGCGTACACGTGATTCTGGCGGTGGAGAAGCACCGCCATATCGCTGAGGTGGTGGCACAGGCCCCGCCGCACATACGCGTAGAGGCGGAGGCCGATAAGGAGAATCTTTACCTGGCAATCGATGCGGCGATTGAAAAGGTGGCGCGGCAGCTGCGCCGACAGATGGAAAAATTGCACGACTACCGCGTGCGGCAGTAAGGCCGATTCCGGGACGATAGAGCAATGCAGGCTAAGTTGACGGTGCGGGATTTCTACGAGCAGGGAAAGGAGTCTCTTTCCCTGAGCATTGAGTATGGAGAGAAGCATCTGCGGCGGCCGGTTTACGAGGCGGCCATCAACCGGCCGGGTCTGGCGCTGGCGGGGTTTTTCCAGTACTTCGCCAACCGCCGTATCCAGGTGGTCGGCCTGGCCGAGTACGCGTATCTGAAAAGTCTCCCGGATCAGGAGCGCACCGAACGCATGATGGCCCTCCTGGGCCAGCACGTGCCCTGCCTGGTGATCACCCGTAACCGACATGCACTTCCCGAGATGGTGGCAGCAGCGGGCCGCTACCGCGTGCCCATACTGCGTTCTCCGTTGATCACCAGCCGCTTCATAAATATAGCCACTGTGATCCTGGAGAACATGACGGCCCCGTCCATTCGGGTGCAGGGAACAATGGTGGATATCATGGGGATCGGCGTACTCATCGAAGGCAGACCGGGCATCGGAAAGAGCGAAGTGGCCTTGGGACTGATCGAAAGGGGATACAGTCTGGTGGCCGATGATGTCACTGTGCTGCGTCGGGAGAGCAGTGGGCGTATCATCGCTTCCGCTCCGGAGATAACCCGCTATCATATGGAGATACGCGGATTGGGGATCATCCACGTTCCCAGCCTTTTTGGCGTGGCTTCCATGCGGAAAGAAATGCGGCTCGATATAATCGTTCATCTGCACCCGCTTCAGGAGAAGGCAGAAGAGGATGACCGCACCGGATTCAACCCGGGAGTAAGGGATATTCTGGGGGTCCGCATTCCGGTGATCAACTTGCCGGTGGCCCCAGGACGTGACATGGCCCATGTGGTGGAGGTGGCGGCACTCAATCAGAAACTCAGAAATATGGGCCACGACGCTGCCAAGGAGTTGGATGAAAAACTGGTCGAGATACTGGTGCGCAAGAGCGGGCAGAAGCGGTGAAGAATCCGACGAGCCAGAAATCGGATGCAAAAGTGGTCGAGCGCGAGCTGACCATCCGCAACAAGCTGGGCATTCACGCACGCCCGGCGGCTTTGTTCGTCAAGACCGCCGGGCGGTTCGCGTCGGATATCACCGTGGAGAAGGATGGCAACCGGGTTTCGGGTAAAAGCATCATGGGACTGATGACGCTGGAAGGATACCAGGGATCGAAGCTGCGCATCAGGGCGGAAGGTGAAGACGCCGAGGAAGCCGTGCAGGCGTTGGAAGAGCTGGTTGAGAAGGGCTTCTATGAGGACTGACCGGTCATGAGCGACAGGCCCCAGCAAAAGAAGGAAATCGTACTGCGCGGCGTGCCGGCTTCACCAGGAATTGCGGTAGCGCCGGCCGTACTGATGGCCAGCGAACCGGAGCACTATCCCGAACGGGAAATCAGCGAGGATGAAATTCCCCGCGAAATCGCGCGCTTCGAAGAAGCTTTGATCAAAACCCGGCACCAGCTCCACGAGATTGAACGGCGGGTTGCCGAAGCAATCGGCGAGGAGAACGCGGGTATCTTCGATGCCCATCTGCTGGTGGTGGATGACCGTTCCTTTGTAGAAGAGGTTATTGAGGGACTGCACCGGGAACGTAAGAACGTGGAAGTAGTTCTGATGCGGGTGGCCGAAAAATATGCTCAGGCGCTGGCCACGGTGGATGATGACTACCTCAGAGAGCGCGCGGTTGACGTGCGCGATGTGGCCCGGCGGATCGTGCGTAATCTGGCCGGAGTCACCGTGGGAGGATTGGAGAGCGTCGCCGAGCCGTGTATCGTGGTGGCCCACGACCTGGCGCCTTCCGACACCGCCACCATGCCGCGCGACAAGGTTGCCGGTTTCGTCACCGACCTGGGCAGCATGACTTCGCATACCGCCATCATGGCCCGCGCCCTGGCGATTCCTGCGGTGGTGGGATCAAGGGATGCCAGTGTTCGGGTGAATCCGGGGGATATGGTGCTGGTAGACGGTACCCGCGGTGTGGTGATAATCAATCCCAGCTCCGAGCGGCTGCAGGAATACGACCGCCGCGCAGAAACCGAAAGGTCCATCCGGCAGCAGCTGGCGGAATTGCGCGGCGAACCGGCGGTCACCGCGGATGGTAAGCGGGTTGGCCTGATGGCCAATATTGAGCTGCCCGCCGATGTCGAGCTGGTTCTGGAGAACGGTGCTGAGGGAATCGGTCTTTTCCGCACGGAGTTTCTCTACGTGGGGCGCTCATCTTGGCCCAGTGAAGACGAACAGGTGGAAGTCTATGAGGAAGTCGCCCGCCGGGTGGCTCCCAACCCGGTAGTGATCCGCACCCTGGATCTCGGCGGGGACAAGTTTGTTTCCCATATGAAGGCGCCGGAGGAGGCCAATCCTTTCATGGGATGGCGAGCCATCCGCTTCTGTCTGGCTCAGCCCGAGATATTCAAGGTGCAGCTACGCGCGATTCTGCGGGCCAGCCGGCTGGGAAACATCCGCATGATGTACCCCATGGTAAGCAATCTGGATGAGCTTCTGCAGGCCAATCGTATTCTGCAGCAGGAGATGAAAAGTCTTGCGGAGCGGGGAGTGGAATTCAACCGGGATATTGATGTGGGGGTGATGATTGAGGTGCCCTCCGCGGCGCTCATCGCCGATATCCTTGCACCCCATGCCGCGTTCTTCAGTCTGGGCACTAATGATCTTGTGCAGTACACCCTGGCGGTGGACCGGGTCAATGAAAAGGTAGCCTACCTTTATGAGCCGACTCATCCCGCCCTGATACGTCTCATTCAGAAGGCCGTAGAGGCCGGACACGGCCACGGCATCCAGGTGGGTATATGCGGGGAAATGGGGGGTAATCCGCTCATGGTGCCGTTACTCCTTGGATTGGGGGTTGACCATTTCAGCGTCAGTCCCACACTTCTACCCCTGGTCAAGCGGGCGGTCAGAAGCGTGAGCTACAGCGAGTGCGTTGAATTGGTCAGGAAGGCGCTTCAGGCGGCCACCGCCTCCGAGATAACCGAGATGTGCTACGAGCTGATCAGAAAGTCCGCACCGGAATTGCTGGACCTGGTGAGCTGAAACGCGCTGACCCGGCCGGAAACCTGATTGCATGAGAGGGAGGAGAAAGTGAAGACGGCAGCTCGACGACACCTGTTCACCTCGGAGTCGGTCACCGAAGGACATCCGGACAAGTTGTGCGACGGGATATCGGACGCGATCCTGGATGCCGCGCTGGAGGAGGACCCGCAGAGCCGGGTCGCCTGCGAGACACTGGTCAAGACAGGAATGGTAGTGGTTGCCGGGGAAATAACCACCCGGGCTACCATCAATTATTCCGATGTTGTCCGCGGCTACATCCGCAAGGTGGGATACACCGACGCACAAATCGGTTTCGACGCGGATAATTGTGCCGTTTTGGTGGCAATAGAACGGCAGTCCCCGGATATCTCCCAGGGCGTGACGCCGGGTACGGGGCTGTTTAAGGAACAGGGTGCGGGTGACCAGGGCATGATGTTCGGGTATGCCTGCGACGAGACCCCGGAACTGATGCCTGCTCCCATCATGTTCGCTCACCGCCTCACCCGTGCGTTGGCCCGGGCGCGCAGGAGCGGCCGGCTGCCGTTTCTCCGTCCCGACGGGAAGTCCCAGGTTACGGTGATCTATGAGGACGGGCGGCCGGTAGGGGTGGACACCGTGGTCATCTCCTGCCAGCACAGCCCGGAAGTGAAACATCGCCAGCTGCGCGAAGCGATCATCGAGGAGATCATCCGCAAGGAGATCCCGGCCCGAATGCTGCCGCGCCAGTCCAGGAAGTTCCTGATCAATCCCACCGGTCGGTTCGTTATCGGAGGCCCCAAGGGTGACTGCGGCGTGACCGGTCGCAAGATCATCGTGGATACCTATGGCGGAATGGGCCGGCATGGCGGCGGCTGCTTTTCCGGTAAGGATCCCTCGAAGGTCGACCGCAGTGCGGCCTATATGGCCCGCTATATTGCCAAGAATATTGTTGCCGCCAGGCTCGCGCAGCGCTGCGAGGTGCAATTGGCTTATGCTATCGGATATCCCGAACCGGTTTCGGTGTTCGTCGATACTTTCGGGACCGGTAAAGTGAGTGATGAAAGCCTGGAGGCCGCAGTCCGCCGTGTGTTTCGGCTGAAGCCCGCCGAGATCATCACGGAGCTCAATCTGTTGCGCCCGATATACGCCCGGACCGCCGCCTACGGGCACTTCGGGCGGAAGCGTGAACTGGACGTTTTCACCTGGGAGCGGACGGACCGGGTCGAGGAGCTGCGCGCCGCGGTTACCTGACGGATATGGCCCTGTCCGGGTCGCTTGCCGGTGACGCGAGCTGTCGCGGCCGACGCCCTACTCGGCGCCGTTTCCCCGGATCAGGGTATTCGCCGGCACCAGCATCTGGCGGGAGCTGCGGTTCCGCAGATACACGCTGCCCTCGAGAACAACCCGGCCCTGGAACAGGAAGTCGCCCTCTATTGTCAGGGACCGGCATCGCACCAGTGAAGGCGGCCCCGATGGAAAGCGGAGGTCGAACTCCGGCAGCCGCCCGTAAACACGGTGGTCAAGATCAATGAAAATTGTCTCCAGCCGTCGCTCGGGATTCACCCGCAAGGTGCTGTCCGCCTCCAGCAGATAAATGTCGGAGCGTATTGCCAGCAGGTCATCAGTAGTTTTCACCGGCAGGAAGCGGGCACGGGGAACCGCAACCGCCGCCGCCCCTTCGAAGAGGGAAATTGCGGCGCCGGCTGCGGTTTCCAGGTGAAAGACCGGCATCGAAAGAGGATTCTGCGGGTTCAGCGACTTGCGGTTGACAATCACCGGAAGCGGCAGCCGGCCGTTGTTATTGCGCAATACTGTTTGAAGCGCTTCCAGATTCAGCCACAGGTTATTGGTGTTGAAGTAGCGATGGCGTTGCACATCCTGGAAAAGATGGAAATCCTCCGGCGGGCATTGCCCTGACTCGCGCAGCAGGAGTCGGCCCTTCGCGTCACGGGCAAGATGCCCGCCCTTGCGGTCCGCGGCGGTTCTTTCGGCCACCTCCATCAGGAAGGGGGCTCCGCTTTCAGCCATGTACCCCACCAGACGCAGGTCCACAGTCGCGCCGAGGTTGTCAATGTTGGAAACGAAGGCGTAACGGTATCCCAGCGACAGCAGGCGTTCAAGTATGCCGGTCTCCCACATAACGGTGTAAATATCGCCGTGGCCCGGCGGACACCATCCGGAAGGATCGTTCAGCTCCGTCCGCACCGGCTCCAGCGTGTCCGCGATAATCTTGGGTACCCGGTTCTGAGCGAACAATACCGGCAGGTCCCGGGGATTGCCCACGGGTGTATCCGCCTGCTGGAGGGCCTTCTCCAGCGCCGCTTGGGTGGCGAAGCTGGACATCAGCAGCAGCGGGACATCGCTGCGGTGCGTTTCGCGCAGGTGTCTGATCTGGCCCAGTGTCAGGTCGAGGAAGGTTCTGCCTTCTTTGACCGGCAGCAGGGCCTTGGGCATGTCCAGTCCCATGGAGGTCCCCAGCCCGCCGGCCAGCTTGATGACCACCAGTTTTTGCAATTCCCGGCGGCCGGTGTCCGGATTCCCCCATTGTTCGTCCAGCCGGGGCAGGCGATCTACAGGCGTGATATCGGCTTCCGGGATCAGGGTTTGTTCGCCGTGAAGCAGCCGCCGGTAGTTTTCGAGGAAGGCCTCCGCCGCCGCCTTGGGTGTCCCGACGGCCGCCAGTCGCTTTCGTGCAACGTTCAGGCGCCACTCTACATCCTGCTGTGTTAGCTGGCCCATTGCGTAAACCGTGGTAGTGTTATTATCCGTTGGGGCTTCTCCGGTCAAGGCAGCAGGACTTTTGGATGGCCCGTGGAAGGAGCCCAATCTTGTATGTATAGGGCCGCGCGGGCATACTTTGAGGGGCGCCCGGGTGGCGGAATCGGCAGACGCAACGGACTTAAAATCCGTTTCCGCTGACGCGGAGTGGGGGTTCGAGTCCCCCCCCGGGCACTCGGTCAGGTGGGGTCCTCAGTGGTTTTCGCCGGACGGCGTCGGCGGGAGATCCCCGGCCGCCCAGAGTATACCCCGCAGGACGATTCTTCTGAGGGGGTCGCACCTTTTGAAGTCCGCCAGATTGTGGCCTACCGAACAATAGAAAACCCGCCCTTTACCCCACGTGCGTTTCCAGGCCACCGGCATGCGGCAACCTGCAATCCAGGGGTATGGTTTGCCGGTGAAGACCGTGGTCGCCAGCACATCCACTCCGGGATCCACATGCATATAGTATTGCTCGGAGCGGATGCTGAAGTCAGAGATGCCGCGGGTGATGGGATCGTCCGTTTTTTCGATGTGGATTTCGTATCGCCGTATTCCCCCCGGATGAGCGACGAATTGACCGCCGATCAGGAACTGATAGCGCGTGCTGTTCCGAAAGGCGTCTCCCAGCCCACCGTGCCAGCCGGCCAGTCCCATTCCGCCTTCGACCGCCCTTACCAGTCCGTCCGCCTGCTGGCGGGTGATTTCCCCCATGGTCCAGCTCTGGACGGCCACCTGCACCTGGGACAGCAACGAACGGTCGGTGTAGACATCCAGCGAATCGGACCGGATGATACGGTAGCCGCGCTGCTCCAGGGAAGCGGCGAACAGCGCGAGGCATTCCCACGGCTGGTGGCCTGGCCACCCTCCGCCGACCAGCAGAGCGGTTCGGGTCGGAGCCGCCGCCCGGGTTTTCCTGGAGAAGATACGCATATCGGTAGCTGGCTTCGGCGCAACATTTGACACCAGCGATTGGCGGTTGGAAAGCTGTTTGTTGGTATTCGGCGGGCGTGTGCGGTTTGGGGGCATTTGTGCTAAAGCGCTTGACCCCAGCCTGCGGTCTGTGGTAGGAACATCAATAGACTGTGCCGGAGACTGCCTTTCGGGACCAGGAGGTAAAAAAGTGAAACCGCTATGCCTTGTTATGGCCGCCCTGTTTCTTGCATGGACGGCGACCATCGCCCGAGGAGATGCCGCATCCGCCTTGGACACCGCCGATGATCCTGCCTATGACTCCGGGTGGACCAACGGATCCAACGGTGGATATGGATTCGGCCCATGGTCAATAACCATCAACGTCAATGGCGGCACCTTCATCGGCTCCTCGGCCAACAATGCCGGTGGCAGCGGAGATATCGATACCGGCGGAGAATCCTGGGGCATGTGGAGCGGGGCCGACGGCGACGTCAACGTGACGCGGGTTTTCAGCAACGGTACCCTGGCGGTCGGCGAGGTCTTCTACATTGACCTGGACAACGGTTGGGTCGCCAGCGGCGGCGGTTCCGTCGGACTGGGACTGCAGAATTCTGCCGGTGACAATCTCTGGGAATACTATTTTGTCGGCGGCGACACCGATTACACGATCAATGACAATGCCGGACAGTGGGACAGCGGGATCCCCTGGACTGCCGATGGCATGAGCCTGAGCTTCCAGCTTACCGGGCAGACTTCGTACTCTTTCCAG
>Ga0164318_10003603_pt1 | contig 14708 bp, 8 predicted proteins | sample GuaBasSedimGuay9_FD_113734 | JGI IMG/M metagenome (GOLD analysis project Ga0164318, IMG submission 113734) | Subseafloor sediment microbial communities from Guaymas Basin, Gulf of California, Mexico - Guay9, Core 4571-4, 0-3 cm | ecosystem: Environmental > Aquatic > Marine > Hydrothermal vents >...
AACAGTTCAACAAAAGGTTGAACTAAAACATTTTCTGCCGGTGGCGGAATGATATGAACGATTGTTTTTTCAGAAATTGTACATCCTAAAAATAGCAGACAAACTATAGGAATAATAATTTTTTTCATTTTACAAGTTTTTGTTGTAGAATTAATCTTAACGGTACATTAATGTATTTTATATTTATTATCGGTAATTTTATTATTTTGCTGATCTCACCAAGCCGGCTCGGCATTACAGTTATTTTATACAGTTTTGTATCAATAGCTTTCAATTTGTTTTCATGCGGGTAAACTGCATCCGGCTTTTTTGCGATTAGTTTATTTATGTTTTTACCGGAAAGTTCACAAACACAAAGCATAGAACCTTTGAAAATAACATTTGCAATTTCATTAGCGGAAAGATTTTTAAAATTACTGAATTTAGGAATATACTTTTTTTCTAACCAGGTGTAATCTGCACCAGATGATTTTAACATCGATTTCGCAGTGATATTAACTATTTGATTTCTATTAGAAATTGAGTTCTTCAACTTTGCGGTTTCAGTGTTGTCTATCTGCCATTCTTTGTTATAGTGCCGTGCTTTAATATATGACTGTCCTGCTACATTAATCAAAAGGATATCGGGCGGGTCTTCAGCCGGAAAATTCCAATATTTAATCCAATTGGCATTCGCGTTATAAAAATCGAGGTTTTCGGACGCCCAAATCCAGATCATTTTTTTTTGATTTTCAGGATTGGGTTGGCATAACCATAATCCATTTCCCTTCAATGAAAAGTTTTTATCGGGAATATTAATTGTGGATTTATCAATCTTATTTATTAATTTATTTTGTATTTTCCCTAAAAACTTGTTTTGATCGGGTGTTCCGAGAAGTATTAAATTATATTTGTTAATATCTTCGGAAGTTAATTCACTGTCTTTTTTAATCGGAAGAGCGCTGGACTCTATTTTTCTCGCGACAAACGACCATTTACTTATTTCAGCAGCACATTCATTTAATTTCTTTTTTGTTTTTTCATCTCCGCCGGTGCCTTTCACTATCATCAATGGTTCACCGTTATAAAAATTTTGCCAGCTTCCGGATAGATACAATCTATTTTCATTCTTTTCTACCGGTTTTTCTGATAGAAAATATGTGCTTATATTTTTAGAAATAAAAAGTTTTTTAGGTAATGGAGCTGAATATTCAATATACTTTCCGTTGATAATGATTCCAAGCAAAGAATCATGATCTACCTGTTTCTCATCTAAAGAAATTATTGCATTTTCAACATTTTCAAAGTAAAGAACAAGTTGATTTACATTAATAAACCTTGCGATAATTTTTGACGGTAATCTCGGATTATTTCGAGAAATAATTTTCAACCAGTAATTTTCATTAAAAGTTGAATAGCTATCTTCTATAACTATTTCATTAGGAACAGAAGCTTTTCTGTTGCCTAGCAGCCATTTTATCGGATGTTCAGCCTGAGCAGTAAATTTAATCCTATAGCCCACGCCATTTAAAACGTTCAGAATAACAGGACAAGCTCGCTCTTTCATGTAGTCCGCCGCGGCAATAGAATATCCTACGGGTGTAATTAAATCATTTTCCCCGTGAGCGATATATGCGGGTAAATTAAACATATTCTGAAGAGGAATATTTGCGGAATAACTTCCAAGAGCTGCTACAGCGGCAAAAAGTTGTGGATACGCCGCGCCAAGTCGCCAAACTCCATAACCGCCCATCCCATTGCCGAAAAGATAAATTCTATTTGGATCAACTGAATAAAAATTTGTCATAAAATTTATGACTTCAATAACATCAATTGCCGCAAGACCAAGATAAGCTGTACTCCTTCCTCGCGCGCCCGGCTGAACAGAGAAGAAAGGAATTTCCCAGTCATTATTTTTAAAAAACTCCGATGTCTGCTGATTAGCATCGTGTAAGAAAATGACCATTGGCATTGGCACACCCGCCACATACTTTTCAGGAATATTAAGAACAAATGATTGACACGAATTATCAACTTTTGAAATATAAGCGGCTGTATATTTACCGCGAAGTGAACCAAGATAATCTTTTTTATAAGAAAGCATGTTTATTGCTTCGTCAAGTTTTGTAAGTAATTTATGAGCGCTAATATCAGTTTTTATTTGTGAGGAATTTTGGAACGCAGCTAAACTTTTCAAATAATACTTTATAATTCCTTCATGCTTTTGAAAAAGCCGAACCGTTGTTGATGTTGCATTAAGCTTTGCAAAAAGGTTGTTGATTTTCTTGTATCTGTCGGAATAAAGCTCTTTAAACGGCGATGAATAAATGTTTAAAGAACTTTTTACCGGCTTACCCGGTATTCCACTTGCTTTGGCTGTCAATGTACAATACGGATACTTTAAAAACTTTTCCGGAACTGTAGTTTTAGCCCCTGCAGCAATTGAGAATTTTTGTGTTTCGACTTTATTCGGAGAAAGCCATAAGCCATCAATTTTAACCGGAAATTCTTTATTTGGAGGATTAATATTTATTATCGCCTCAATTCTTCCCCATTCAGCAGTAGGAGATATAAGTTTTATATCAAGATTATCATCAATTTTTGCGATTATAATTTTATCATGCTCATTTTTATCAACAAACCGAAAAGAAAATTCCCATGCACCAAAATTATCATCCGCTTTTACAAGAATCCTATGTTTTCCTTTGATAAGGGTGATTTTCGCCCATTCTTCATCCGGAGTAAATCCTCGTTTTGAATAACAGTCAATAACCAGTTTATTATCTATCCATACACGGATTCCGTCATCAGAACCGACATGAAGATAAGTTGTTACATCGGTTTTTGTTTCTACAAAAGCAAAGGCATAAGCAACCACTTGGTCTTGCATACCAAAATATGAATCAAAATCAATCGATGTTGTTGTACTGATGAAATTTTTAAAAGTAATATTCGCACGATTGGGTATGGATTGACCAACTTTAACAACCACTTGACTTTCACCGCCAAGTCCTGAAAGATAATCATAGTAAAAGCCTTGTCGAATAGAATTCTTACCGGGGCGATTTGGGAAAGTGCCGGCAATTAGCCAGTTAGTATAAAAAACTCCTGACTGTAATTGATAAACAGGCGCTTCATCGGAAGCCAAAACAGAAAATGCCACACAAAGAAACAGCGCGAAAAAAATAAGAATTTTCTGTTTTAGTTTCATAGGTTACAAGGTTACCCCTTCGCACTTCGTGCTTGGAGAATAAGGTTATCCGGCTGTGCGGGAATTTAGGTTATTCATGACCTTAAGTACACTTTAGCGCCCAACCGATTAGCTTAAGCTCGCATAAGTTCGCTTACCGTTTCTGCAATTCCTTTGGCATCAAGTTTGTACTCGGCAAATAATTCTGCCGGTTTACCCGATCCCGCGAAAGCGGTAACGCCAAGTTTTTTGATTTTACAAACTATTCCGTTGGCACCGAGAACTTCTGTAACAATACTTCCAAGACCTGATGTTACAACATGATCTTCAGCAGTAACAATCACTCCTGTTGCGGCAGCTGATTTAATTGCTTCAACATCAATATCCAGCGGAGTGGAAATTTGGATTACTCTTACGTTTTTACCTTCAGCTTTTAAAAGCTCATATGCTTCTACCGCATTTCCGCACAAAGCGCCTGTAGTAATAATTGTTGCGTCATCACCTTTGCGAACAACATCCGCTTTACCGTATTCAAATTTATAATCGCCTCCGAAGAAAGGTGTTCCGTCTTCAGCAGCGACAGGGTTCATTTTTGAACGTCCCATAATTAGAAGGGACGGTTTATCTGTCTGTGCAAGGTATCTTACCGCGCGATCTGTTTGATTAGGGTCAGCCGGAACAAAAACTTCGAAACCGAGAAGATTTCTAAAAGCGCCGATATAATCCACGCATTGATGAGTTTTCCCGTCTTCTCCTACATCGAGACCGCAATGAGTGCAAATAATTTTTGGATGCGAGTGGTTAAGCACAGCAAGTCTGTGCTGATTGTAAGTTTCGTCAACGCCAAAAACGCCAAAATCAGCGAAGAACGCCTGAACGCCTTCAACCGACATTGCGCTAACAATTGCCGCCGCGTTATGTTCCTGTATACCAATTTGGAAAAAGTTTTCGGGTGTAACTTTCGCGAAACCCGCAGTTTTAACACTCGGCATTAAATCACAGTCAAGAATCACTGCAGGCGTGTTTCCGGCTTCAGCAGAATTAGCTTTCGCTATATCTTCAATCGCATTACCCCAGCCCGAGCGGTTATCTTGTTTTTCATCAACTCCGTAAGTGCGTGGAGTTCCAACATTAATTTTAACTTTTGGAGATCTGCCGTGAAAATCCGACATTTTCATTGTTTGCGCTTCTGCTCGGCGTGCTTTTAAAGCTGCGAGATTATCTTCCAGCCCGAGTTCTTTAAGTGCTTCTTTACACTGTTCTTCAGATAAAGTAGAACCATGCCATTTATGATCATTCTCCATAAATGAAACTCCTTTACCCATAATTGACCTTGCCATAATAACTGTCGGCGCATCGGCAGCGTTAATCGCTTCGCGGGTCGCTTTATATAGCGCCTGGAAATCATGTGCGTCAATTTCAACAACTTTCCAACCATCTGAAGCCCAGTTCGCGGCAATATTTTGCGGCATAACTTCTTTAATTTTGCCGTTTATTTGAAGAAGGTTGTAATCAACATAAGCAACAAGATTATTCAAACCGTATTTCACTGCCGTTCGGCGCGCTTCAGCGATTTGACCTTTTTGTTGTTCACCATCGCCCATAAGGCAGAAGCCGTTAAAATTAATATTCTTAACTTTTCCGGCAAGCATAAAACCGACGAGAGTCGACAACCCCTGACCAAGATTCCCGGTATCCCATTCAATTCCCGGAACACATTGTTCAACATGTCCGGCGAACGCGCTTCCTGTTTGGCGGAAATGAGCGACAGCTTCATTTACGTCAAAAAAACCAATTTCGCCCATTGCTGAATAAACGCCTGGAGAAGTATGGCCATGACTTACAATTATTCTGTCGCGATCTTTTTTAAGCGGATTTTTTGGATCAACATTAGCGCAATTCCAAAGTAAAGTGTACATATCGATTGATGACATTGATCCGCCGGGATGTCCGCTTGCGGAGAGAGTAGTCATTTTAAGAATATTTCCGCGAGCGTTCTTGGCTTTTAGTGTAAGTTCAGCGATTTCATTTTCCGATAATTCGGGAGCGTTAAATAATTTTCCGTTTTCCATTTAGATTCCTCTATGTTTAATTAATTAATTTTTATTTGTTCTTTATTCTCCTTCCTTTTTGAGGAAGGGTGGTCATTAGACCGGGGTTGTTTTGCCACTTTCCCACTTTCCCACCTTTAATAACAGTGTATAAATTATAACAATAACGCTAAAAATTTGCAAAAGGTACTTTTTAATAGGGTGCGTGGCGATTATTATCGTATTCTGTAGCTGACTTAAATAAAAGAGTAACAAAAGCATCTTGCTTGTGGAATGATGTAGGAAAAATTGATGGCTTTTTGTCCACTAATTCAATAATATACGTTTCGCAGCAAGGTCCATCATGTCCATTCAGTCTATACGAATCATTGACCACAAATTGCCACAGAATTCGGGGTTGACTTATTAATTAGCTTTCTGTATAATATTGCTCCAATTTAAAATGGGCGTTTAGCTCAGTTGGCTAGAGCGCTACCCTTACAAGGTAGATGTCATAGGTTCGAGTCCTATAACGCCCACCATTTTATTTCAATATTTTTTGAGAAAATAGATTAAGATTTCTAAAAGATTTCGATACTGTTTATTTTTATGAATTCTCGCTTTCTATAAATAAAAAGCTAAAATTCGTGTATTTTCATATCAATAAAATTATTGCGCTAGTAATTATAATATCCAAAGGAAACTATTGTGTCCATTATCCAACCTTGTAATCAGCAAATTCTAAATCGTAATGATAAACAAATGAAATACCGGAATTTCGGGAATACAGGTTGGGAAGTGTCGGCATTATCATTTGGATGTATGCGTTTGTGTGATAATCAGGAATACAATACAAACTTAATCAGTAAATCAATCGATGCAGGCGTAAATTATTTTGAAACTACCCGCTATTATCTGGAAGGACAGTGCCAGCACCGTACAGCTCCTGGATTGGTCGGTCGAGGCGACAGTTTGATTGTGTCGGGAAAAGACGGAATTAATCCGGATAAAACAGCATACCTCTTCCGTAAAGAAATTGAACGGCAGCTTGATATTCTTGGCCTGTCACATTTTAAATTTTTTCAGGTTGGATGGTTCAGCTGGGAAATGATGCCGCATCTTTTGAAACAAGGCGGAGTTCTAGACGCTATTCGCCAGGCAAAAGCAGAAGGATTAATCCAGTGTGTTGGTTTTACCGGTCATGATACTCCGGAAAATTTTATAAAATGTATTGAAACAGGATTGTTTGATTCAATTACTGTACCTTATAACTTGATTAATCGGTCTTATGAACCGACAATTGCCCGCGCGGGAGAGTTGGGAGTTGGCGTTGTCGCGATGTGCCCTGTTGCCGGCGGAGTGCTTTCTTGTGAGTCTGACCGTCTAAAAGAAGCATTAGGAATGGATTTACCTACAACGGAAATGGCGTTTCAATTTGTCCTTGCAAATCCAAATGTCAGTACGGCTTGCTCAGGTATGAATACATTAGAACAACTTGAACAAAACGTGAAAACCGTGAATAATTTTGATCCGGAGTTAAATAATTTCGGTGAAATGTGTGAAGGTTTGGATAAACTACGCGCGGAACTCGGTGACCGCTTTTGCACTTCATGCCGGTATTGTATGCCTTGCCCGCAGGATATTGATATTCCTCATTATATGAATTTGTACCGCGAATGGAAAGTTTTCGGTTTAACCGATTCTGTTGCCGAACGCGTGCGCGCGATAGGTAAGGATAAAAGCGCGGTGCGCTGTACCGATTGCGGAGAATGTGAAGACAAATGTCCTAACACACTTTCCGTCAGAGAAGTTTTACGTGAGATGGAATCATTGAGATAGCGTGTTTTGTGAGTCAATCCAAAAAGAATTACCTTTTCAGTAGGATTTTCTCCATTTTATAATCATCCATTACGAAACCGTTACCGATGTCTTTAACGACCGAGCCGGTATTCACAAATCCCATTTTTTTGTAAGCATTTATTGAGTTTACGTTGTTTTTATTTACGGTTAAAGTAATTTTGTATAAATTTTTTTCTTTTGCGAAGTTTTCAATAAAATCAATTGTTTTTTTCCCAAATCCCTTTCCTCGTTCAGATGATTTAATATATAATTTACTTAAAAACAATTCTTTTTCTTTCGGTAAAACACTAAAATATCCAATATATCTATTATTAATTTTGATTGAATAATATAAAAAGTTTTGCTCTATTTGTTCTGATAAAGCTATTTTTGACTGGAATTTATCTAACATATAATCAACCTGCGCCTTGCCGATAATAGGAATGAAATGCTGATTCCATATTTCACAGGCAAGTTTTGCAACAATTTCTATTTGCTTATCATTCAGAACTTTTTCGATTATTATTGGTTTCAAAATTTTAATGTTACAAGGTTTATAGTATGCCAGTATGTCAGGCTTTTAATTTTGCATTTCTAATTATCAATAATCTGTGCTTCGGCAACGACTTCTGAAATTACCGGTGGTGGCGGTTTGGGTTTTTCTTTTATGTCAATTTTTTTCCACCTGCCGATAGAAAACCTTATCCAATAAAAGAGCGCAAGTAAAGCGACATACATCACGAAACATCCCCATGCCCAAAAGATGCCGGCTTTAAACACATCTGTCACTAAATACACCGCCGGTGCAAAAAACAACCATGAAGCAAGTACAGAAATCCACATCGTAAACCACGTGTCTCCTGCTCCTTTCAGCGAACCGCTGAAAGTTACATTAACCGCGTCAAATACACCAAGGAAAGCGAGCATAACAAGCAGCCATTTCCCATAACCGAATATTTCAGCAAACATTTGGCTGCTTATTCCTTTACCTTTAAAGAACCAGAAGAACACCTCCGGCATCAGCACAAAAAGTATTCCCATAAATGTCATATAAACCGTGGCGCATTTAACTCCCGAATAGGCTGATTTTTCTGCTGAGTTCTTATCACCCATTCCCATATATTTGCCAACTAAAATTGTAGTAGCCATCGAAAAACCAAGCATTGGCAAAAACGATAATGTATTAATCGATAATGCGATATTTGATGCTATAAGCTGCACTCTGCCGATATGACCGATAAGCAGCACGAAAATCGAGAAAGCCATAATATCGAGACTGAAACTGATACCGGAAGGTCCGCCGTATTTTATTAAATTTTTAAGAGTTGACCATCTGAAAGCCATATTTTTAAAAATATTATATTCTGTTCGTATATTTTTTCTTGAAATTAATATCACATATAAAAACATTCCGCAGAAGGATGAGAAAACCGTTGCAATTGCTGCTCCTCTAATTCCGAGTTCCGGTGCACCGAGATTACCGAAGATAAGGCAGTAATTCAGAAAAATATTAATACAGGCAACAGAAATAGTTACCCACATTATCACTTGTGTTTTACCTCTGCCGCTAAAAAAAGCGGATATCGAATTACTGGTAAGAGGGAAAATAGCGCCGAAAGCGAGTGTGCCGAAATAAATTTTTTCCGCGTTAAGTACATCCGGATCGTGATTCATATAATCAAAAATCCATAACCCTATTGGACGAAAAGTAAAAGGATAAAGCAAGCCGCACGCTAACGAAAAATATACACCATGCCAAAAACTTCTTGAACACATATTCTTATCTCCTGAACCGTGGTATTGCGCAACAAATGTCGTTGTATAACCCGCTATTCCCAAAAATAAACTTATTAATGCAAATGCAAGTATTCCCGCTCCGGTTGCCGCAGCAGCAGTTGTATCACTATATCGTGTTAGCATTACGCGATCAAAAAAGTGCATAATGGAGTAAGATGCTGTGGACATAATCAATGGCCATGCAACTTTCAATAATTCCCGTTTTCCGCCCGGGATTATTTTTTCAGCAATTTTATTCATAGGTATATAGTGTATCAAATAATTAAATTTTTTTAAATTCAATTAAAGTGTATTGACATGTTATAGAAAAAAACGTAAAATATTCATTAATTAATTATTTTTAAATCATTACGAATTTTATGTAAAACTTATTGTAATAATTAATACTAAGGTTAAAAATGATTATTAATGAAATATTCTTGTCAGTGCAGGGTGAAGGAATTTATATCGGCAGCCCTTCCGTTTTTATTCGCGTAGCGGGGTGTAACCTGGATTGCCCCTGGTGCGATACCGCATACGCGAAAGCGCCGGAAAGCGGTAAAGAAATGTTAGTTAATTCAATTGTTAACGAAGTAAAAAAATACGAGGTTGAACATATTGTCATTACCGGCGGAGAACCAACGATTTATCCTGAAGAATTAAACAAATTATGTGATAAGCTGAACAATATTGGTAAAAAAATAACTTTAGAAACTAATTCAACAATTTTTGTCGATTGCAATCCACATTTATTGTCGTTGAGCCCAAAATTATATCAAGGTTGGTACGAAGAAATTATTAATAAAAACCTTTCCAAAAATTGTAAAAAACAAATCAAAATTGTCGTCAATTCAATAGAAGATGCAATTGACGCGTTAAAAAGAACGGAAAAATTCGACATAGAAAAAGAAAATGTCTTTCTGATGCCTAATGCGGCAACACGGGATAAACATATTCGCTGTGCCGCGTGGCTTGTTCCGTTTTGTTGCAAAAACAACATTAGATTCGGTGGAAGATTACAAACACTGTTGTGGAACAGCGAAAGAGGTAAATAGTGTCAAAACAGATAACAGCTGATTAACTGATAACAAACATTTTTCTCACATGCTTCTCTCTTTTGAAACAGCCGCTTACGGTAATTCTTCTCTCGCTCTCTTTGATGGCGAAAATTTTGTCGGTCAAAAATTCCTTTCGTCAGGACGTGCTACAAGTATTGAACTTCTTCCCGCTGTTCAATCACTTTTGGAAAAAGCGTGTGTGGAAAAGGCAGACACGATTGCTGTTGATTGCGGTCCGGGTTCTTTCACAGGCATTCGTGTCGGCATTGCCTCCGCGCGCGGATTATCTGATGGTTGGTCTGCAAATATTATTGGTATTTCACAATTTGACTTTTATCCGTATCATGCAGATGACGAAACAAAGCAATTAATTTTGCTTGACGCGAAAGCCGGTGGTGGATTTTATTATGAACTCCGAGCCGTTAACGCAAAAAGAGAGCGTGGATTTATTTTAGGGAAAGATATTGCCGGAGCTCTTCTCAGACCAAATGAAAAAGCGGTTATTTGCGGGGAATTTGATGATGAAATCCTTACCGGAACCGAGTGGAAACATAACCAAAACATTCCTGTTACGGATGCCAAATCGGTTGTTAAAGCGGCAATAAGAAATATTTCTGAAGGGAATGAACAACCGGTAGAAGCCATTTATTTGCACACAACAATTAAAGCGGCGACAAAATCACTTTTATAAATTTTAACCCGACAGTAATAGTTCCTCAATCGAAGTCAAGTGTTGGTTGACTGTCAAAATTCAATGAATGTTGAAAACGAAGTCCTTCAAGATATTTTTCATAAGGTTTTATTTCAAAGCCGTGCCGCATAAAAGCTGCGATTCCTTCCACGGCAGCCTGCGCTGCGGAAATAGTTGTAATTACAAGTATTCCGCGCGCAACAGCTTCATGCCTCATTTTTGCTTCAGCAAATCTGTTCGCTTTTGAGCCGGGAGTATTAATTATTAAGCTCATGTCACCATCGATAATATTATCAATAACATTTGGTCTGCCTTCCTGAAATTTCATTACCAGTTTCGCCGGAATTGCATGCTTTTGTAAAACGGCATAGGTGCCCGATGTTGCCGAAATATTAAATCCGAGAGCAATTAGTTTTCTGGCGATCGGCAAAATTTCCTGCTTGTCTTTATCGGTAACACTAAGCAGAACATCGCCGGTAACAGGGAGAAAATTGCCGGCAGACACTAACGCTTTTGCGTAAGCAGTACCAAAAGAATAACTTAAGCCAACAGCTTTTCCAACAGAGCAGCTTTCCGGGCCCAGCGAAGCATCACTATCCGGAAAATTTGCGAAAGGGAAAACCGGAGCACTCACGGCAACAAAATCGGTTACAGGCTCTTTTTCATTAGTTTCTGCCAATGATTTTCCGAGAATCACTTGGATTGCGGTAGATATAAGTTTTTCGCCGGAGATTTTATTAATAAAAGATGTATTTTCTGTTATACCCGGAAAGGCATCCAGCAAATATAATTTATCATCCAGCAAGGCTAATTTAATGCCTATTAATCCCTGAATTTCAAGTTCAATCGCAAGACGTTTAATGATATCTCTCCCCTCTTCAAGAAAAGAAGCCGCGGATGATTCCGGAGCCCATACGGCCGCGCTGTCATTTGTATTAACACCTGCTCTTTCTATATGTTCGATTATTCCACCGACATACAGATCCGTTTTATCGCAAACTCCTTCGATATGAAATTCTCTTCCTCCTTCGAGAAACTTTTCAATTGAAATCGGATAAAGCTCTTTAACTCTTCCCGCGCTATCAAGAAAATCTTTTGCTTCCCGTTTGCTGTACCAAATATCAACTGCCGGAATTATTGCCGGTGCAGCCGGATGAACAATTACCGGATAGCCTATATCTTCAGCAAGCAAAAAAGCGTCACGCGCGTTATCGGCAATTCCATGAGAAGGTAATCTTATATCAAGTTTTTGAATCAGGGGATAAAATCTTTCCCGTTTCAACAATCTTTGAATATTTTTAAAGGAAGTCCCCATAACAGTAATATCATCTAATTTTTCGATCAAGGCGTAAGTTTGGAAATCACTAAATTGTGCTAAAACGGCTTTTGGTTTTTCAATTTCAATGATATCATTAATGATTTCCATGTTAACGGGCTCAATATATCTTTTTACATTTACATCTTCGTCATCAGCCAAATGTAAAGTTTCTGGGGAAACTAAAATACATTTTTCACCGGCTTTTGATAATTCACGTATGGCTTCAAGAAGTATGTATTCATTTTCCGCTTTCCCGATGGGCTTTGATTTACATGATCCGATTATAAGAATTGGCTTATCATCGGAATATTTTTGTTTTCTGGAATTATAATTAATAATCCATGGGCTTTTTTGAAAATTTTCACCTGATAAATGTTTCGCAATGGGAAATATTTTTTGTTTTAACCGGTATTCCCGAATTTTTTCTTCTTCAACACCAAAAATTGAAGAAAGCTGCAAATCGCTGCAACCGGTTTGTTTTGTTTTTTTCAACAGGTTCTTTATGTTTCCTGTTCCGGAAATTAAATCTTTTTTTTGAATTGATGAACATTTCTCTTCAATTTCATTAAACTCTGCCAATTTATTTATAAACCATTTGTCTATGCCGCTTACGTTAATTAATTCTTCAGGTTCAATCCCGATTTTTATTGCTCTTAATATATGCCATAATCTGTTTGCAAACGGCTTTGATACCAATTGCATTATTTCTTCAACACCCCATGTTCCCGCGCTTTCGGCATCAATGCAATATGCGCCCGGTTCCGGCAAGCAAGAAGCTCTAACTGCTTTCTGCAGAGCAGAGATAAAATTCATTCCAACACCTGTTACGCTATCAACAGATTTTGTATAAGTGGTAAGAAGCTCATTTTTTTTCATAAGTCTGTTTCCCGGAAAAACCGGAACACGGCACACGCAAAAATTCTTTTCTTTTTTTTCTTTTTTCTCAAAAAGATTCGCTTCATCTTTTAACAGACTTGATGACATAAGTTCATTAATATTTCCGTCAATACAAAGTCGGGTATGAAATTCCGCAACAGGAATTCCCGCCTGCCTGCCGCATAAAATTGCCGCGCGTGTTATCATAGGCGTAACACTTATTATTTTAATATCAGTGTCATTTTTTTTATCATGGGCAAGTTGGATTGTCGCACATCCTGTAACTTTAAAATTCCTGGCAATCCTTTCAACTGTTTCTTTTGCAATAGCTATTGACTCATCCGAAATACTTTGTGCAGGTGAAACTGCAATACTGTCATTAGCATGAACTCCCATCGGTTCAATATATTCTACACTTCCAACTATGAAAATATTATCACGTCTATCCCTCAAAACCACCCAATCCGTGCTTTTAGCACCCGCGAAAGATTTTTCTATAACAATTTGTTTAATCGGACTCACTGTTAGCGCAATACTAATTGCACGCTCAAGTTCTTCGACATTATAGGCGATTGCCACACCGAGACCTGACGGTTCGGGAATAGCTCTTACAATAATTGGGAATCCAATTTTACGCCCTGTTTCAATCCCTTTGTCAATAGAATTAACTGTTGACGAGTTCGGGCATTCAGCGCCTGCTGATTCAACAATTTGTTTAAAAATTTCAGGTCTTTGAGTTGAAGCGAGAATTTCGCCTGTTGTCCCGAGAAAAGCGAATTTTGAGTTTGAATGACTTGAGAATTGATTTAAAACGAGAGACAAATTAAATGAATTTTTACCACTTACTGTTGCTAAAACGCTGTGCGGGCGTTCTTTTTGCAAAATCTTTTCCAAAATCTCACGCGTTAGCGGCTCTATATAACTACGACTGCATAGCCCGCTTCCGCTAACCGGAGAAGCGGAATGACTATCAAGCAGGATAACGGAATTTTCAGCATTATGTAAAACTTTACACGCAGACATTATAACGTTGTTATACTCGCGAGATTGGCCTATCATCGTAGGACCTGAACCAAGAACTAAAATTCTTTGACCCGGCATTTGTTCTCCAGTGTGGCGACGGTCGTGTTTTCACGCCGCAAAGTATTAAATATGAAACATTACAATTATTATATCTTTTTCATATTGGAAATTCAATAACATAAATTTGATTTTAAAAAATCAAATTTAATTGACATCTTTTCATTCTTGTGTTATACTTTTATATAATTTAAATTTCAGCGTACCTGAATAGAACACCAAATAAATTCACCCAAAATGAGGGGAGAAATTTAATTTTCTTAAAATTCCAGGAAGACAAGAAGCAACATGAAGAACATGAAGTCATATAAGAAAGACTTTACTTCTTATAATAATAAAGTAGTTAAATTTTATTAAACTTATGTGTTTCTTCTGTGTCTAATGTGGTTCAAAAAATAATATATATAGTATTATGACTGAAAATCAACAAAATATGTGGCTGAAATATGCCCTCAAACTTGCCGAAAAAGGAAGATATTCCTGTTCACCAAACCCTATGGTCGGCGCCGTTATAATTTCGGACGGGAAAATTGTCGGCGAAGGATTTCATAAATGCGCCGGAGAGCCTCACACGGAAATCAACGCCATCAGCAGCGTAAATGGTAAAACTGAAGGCGCGACTTTGATTGTTACTCTTGAACCATGCAGCACTTATGGTAGAACTCCGCCATGCACGGAAGCGATTATCAAAGCCGGAATTAAAAAGGTAATAATCGGCGCAATCGACCCAAATCCCTCACACGCGGGACAAGCTGTTGAAATTCTAAAAAATGCCGGAATTGAAGTTGAAGTCATTAATGATCAGGAATGCGAAAATCTCAATGAGAAATTTAATCACTTCATCACTGCCGGTTTGCCTTTTGTTCACGCA
>Ga0164318_10003605_pt1 | contig 14703 bp, 11 predicted proteins | sample GuaBasSedimGuay9_FD_113734 | JGI IMG/M metagenome (GOLD analysis project Ga0164318, IMG submission 113734) | Subseafloor sediment microbial communities from Guaymas Basin, Gulf of California, Mexico - Guay9, Core 4571-4, 0-3 cm | ecosystem: Environmental > Aquatic > Marine > Hydrothermal vents...
ACGGTCGGTGCCGGCGTCGTAACCGAAATCTTGGAGTAGTTACAAAGGATTAGACAATGCGTGATATTATTATTCTGGAATGTACTGAATGTAAACGTCGAAACTACACGACTGATAAAAACAAGAGACTCCATCCGTCGCGCGTCGAGTATAAAAAATACTGTCGCTGGTGTAAAAAGCATACCGTACATAAGGAAACCAGATAAATGGTATTACAGGTGAGTAGCTCAATTGGCAGAGCACTGGTCTCCAAAACCAGGGGTTGCGGGTTCGATTCCTGCCTCACCTGCTATGAAGGAAGTCGCTTGCAAGTTTACCGGATTGGTCTAATGATAGGGGAATCGGATGATGTTTAAAAAAATAGCGGACTTTATTGACGGTGTAGTTTTTGAAATGAAAAAGGTATCCTGGCCGACCTGGCAGGAGTTGAAAGGTTCGACGACGGTGGTGCTGATGTTGTCATTGGTTCTGGCTGTGTTTTTATTTATTGTTGATGTCGTTTTGACCAAACTTGTCCATATAATACTGTAGAGTTATTATGAACTGGTATGTTTTAAAGTGTTACTCGGGTAAAGAAAAAAAGGTCAGAGAAGCGATTCTCCTGGAGGCGGAACGAGCCGGAATGAAGGATATGATTACAGAAGTTCTGGTGCCGTCAGAAAATATCATGGAGATGCGCGAAGGAAAGAAGCGGGTTCGAAATAAGGTCTTTTTCCCCGGTTATATCCTCGTTCAGATGGAGATAACCAAAGAGTCTCAGTATCTGGTTGAAAATATTCCCGGCGTCATGTCTTTTGTTGGTGCAAAGGGTAAACCTTTGCCATTAAAACCCGAGGAAATACGACGGGTGATGGGTGAAGTGGAAAAGAAAGACGGCCGGGAAGGCATGGCGACACCGTTTAAAATGGGTGATCCGGTAAAGGTTGTTGACGGACCATTCGTCGATTTTCGTGGTGTGGTTCAGGAAATCAATGATGATAAGCAGAAGTTAAAAGTGATGGTTAGTATTTTTGGCCGTCCGACCCCCGTGGAATTGGATTATCTACAGGTTGAATTAGAGAAATAGGTGAAATTATGGCAAAAAAGGTAGTTGGATTAATAAAATTACATATCGAAGCCGGTAAGGCAAATCCGTCACCGCCTGTTGGTCCGGCACTGGGTCAGCACAGCGTTAATATCATGGAATTTTGTAAGGCGTTTAATGCCAGAACCCAGGATAAAATGGGTTTGATTATTCCGGTTGTGATTACGGTATATGCCGATCGGTCATTCACATTCATCACGAAAACGCCGCCGGCAGCGGTTTTAATTAAAAAAGCCGCGAAGTTACCGAAAGGTTCAGGAGAGCCGAATAAAACTAAAGTCGGCTCAATTACGATGGCGCAGGTCAGGGAAATTGCCGAAATGAAAATGCCAGACCTGAATGCACATACCATCGAAAGTGCGATGAAAATGGTAAAAGGAACCGCCCGAAGTATGGGCATATTGATTAAAGAATAGAGGATTCAGTTATATGAAAGTCTCGAAAAGGGTAGCTAATAATCTTAAACAGGTCGATCGCAAAAAAGACTATTCCATCGAAGAAGCCATAGATCTCTTGAAAAATCTGGAAGGGACAAAGTTTGACGAGACCTTTGAAGCTCATGTCAATCTGGGAGTCGATCCGCGCCATGCCGATCAAAATATTCGGGGCACTGTTTCTTATCCCCACGGTACCGGCCGGAAAGTTCGGGTCTTGGTATTGACGAAGTCAAAAATCGATGAGGCGGAGAAAGCCGGTGCCGATTATGTTGGACTGGAAGAGTATGTAGAGAAAATCCAGAACGGCTGGTCCGATGTGGATGTAGTCATTGCAACTCCCGATGTCATGGGGCAGGTGGGAAAACTTGGTCGGATTCTGGGGCCGAAAGGCCTGATGCCGAATCCGAAAACCGGTACGGTTACAATGGATGTCGGAGCCGCTGTCAAAGAGGTTAAATCCGGGCGCATTGAAATTCGCGTTGATAAACACGGTATAATTCATTCCCCGGTTGGAAAAAAATCCTTTCCCAAGGAGAATCTGATTGACAATGTCAAAACGTTGGTTAGCACACTGATGCGAATGCGTCCGGCAACCGCCAAGGGTGTTTATTTCAAAAAAATTACACTGAGTACGACAATGGGGCCTGGTGTGCGCGTTGATAAATCTACCCTAACGCAATAGAAACGGATTGAGGAGACATCATGCCAAATGCAAAAAATCTGAAAATAGTTGAAGAGGTCAGTGAAAAATTCTCCAATGCGAGAGGGATCTTCTTTACGAATTACAAAGGTATGACAGTCGAGCAGATCAACAATCTGCGTCGGGAACTGCATGCCGCTAATGTCGAATACAAGGTAGCCAAGAAGACGCTGTCACGGATTGCCGCAAAAAATGCCGGATTTGAATCGATTGATGAACTGATGGACGGTCAGACGGGTATTGCTTTCAGTTATGACGATCCGTCTTCACCCGGTAAGATTATATCGGAGTATATCAAAAAGAATAAACTTGATAACCTGAATATTACCGGATGTATTTTTGAAAGAGAGATTTTTGGCGCGGATAAAGTCGGCGCGATCATTAGTTTGCCAAGCAAGGATGAATTATTGTCCTCGTTGGTTGGGACTTTAGCGGCGCCAATGAGTAATCTCGTGGCTACTCTGCGTGGCTCAATGAGTCAACTTGTTGGGGTGTTGAAGTCATTAAGTGAAAAGAAATAAGAAAATAGTTTGCAGTAAAAGGAGGAAACTTAGACATGGCAGACATTACAAGAGCAGATGTTCTTGCATACCTGGAAAAAGCCAATATGCTGGAGGTTTCTGAATTAATTAAAGAAATTGAAGAAAAGTTTGATGTTAAAGCCGCTGCGCCGGTTGCAATTGCAGCTGCCGCCCCTGCCGCTGATGCACCAGCTGAAGAAGAAAAGACCGAATTTGATGTTATTCTGAAAGAGGTCGGAGCCCAGAAGATTAACGTGATTAAAGTTGTCCGGGCTGCTACGAGTCTTGGTCTGAAAGAAGCCAAGGACCTTGTTGATGGAGCACCGAATCCTGTTAAAGAGGGCGTTACGAAAGAAGAAGCTGAAGATCTGAAAAAACAGTTGGAAGAAGCCGGCGCGACCGTTGAGGTTAAATAATTCTTCCGGATATCTTCAGTTTTGAATGTTTGCGCCTCAAAAAACTGAAATAAATATCCCCATGATTACATGGGGATATTCTAACGTGAGAAGGAGGAATACTCTTGAGTAAATCTCCATTGAAAACTGCTCAAAGACAAACCTTTTCCAAAATTACTTCAGTAAAGGATATGCCAAATCTATTGGCTATTCAACTGGATTCGTTTGAGGAATTTTTACAGAAGGATATGGAGCCGACTAAGCGAGAGAATAAGGGTCTCGAGTCTGCATTCCGGAATATATTCCCTGTTGAGGATTCTCATGGTAACTATATTTTAGAATATAAATACTATACCATCGGTGAACCACGCTATACTATCAAAGAGTGCCTTGAACGCGGTGTCAGTTATACCGTTCCTCTGAAAGTACGTCTTATTCTGCATGTCAGTGAAGAGGGCGGGGAAAAAGGTGAATATTCGGCCGGTATCGAACAGGATATCTTCTTTGGCAATGTGCCCTATATGACCGATAAGGGAACCTTTATCATCAACGGTGCCGAGCGGGTTATCGTCAGTCAGCTGCAACGCTCACCGGGTGTATTTTTTGATGAAGGTGTGCATACGAATGGTATGAAAATTTATACTGCCAGGGTAATTCCGTTTCGCGGTTCCTGGGTCGATTTTGTGATTGATACTCGTGATGTCCTCAATGCGATTATTGATCGTCGCCGGAAATTTCCGGCCACCGTTCTGTTAAGAGCTTTCGGTTTTCCGACCAATGAGGATATACTGAAGCTCTTTGGTGTGGGTGAAATGGTCGATATCAAAACATCACCCAGGGATGCTCTCGGAAAAGTGCTGGCGGAAAGCGTGGTCGATCCGGAGACCGGTGAGGTTGTCATTGAGGTGAAAAATATTGTCGAGGTCGATAAGGATATCATCAAAACATGTAAAGATCACAATGTGGAATCGCTGCTTGTTTTGACGACGGATGACGATATCGAAAAATCGGTTTTCATCAATACATTGCGTAAAGATTCGGCGACCAGCGATGAAGAATCAGCCCTGATGTTCCTGTACCGTAATCTTAGAACCGGTGAGCCACCGAATCTTGAAACGGCAAAGAAATTTGTCGAGCGCCTGTTTTTCAGCCCGAAAAAGTACGATTTGGGACAGGTGGGGCGTTATCGCATCAATAAGAAATTTAATCTGAATGTTCCTCTTGAGAATACGGTTCTGACCAGAGAAGATATCATTGAAATTATGAAGCATATTATCCAGATGCGAAAGGGCAAACTTGGTCCCGATGACATCGATCATCTGGGTAACCGTCGAGTCAGGACAACCGGGGAGCAATTGACCAATCAGTTTAATCTGGCTTTTACCCGGATGGCGCGGACCATTAAAGAACGAATGAATCTAAGGGAATCCGAAAATCTGACGCCCCAGGATTTGATCAATTCACGCATTGTTACCTCGGTGGTGAATTCCTTTTTTGGAACCAGTCAGTTGTCTCAGTTTATGGACCAGACCAATCCGTTGGCGGAGATTACTCACAAACGGCGTGTGTCGGCTCTGGGACCGGGAGGTTTGACCAGGGAGCGGGCCGGATTCGAGGTTCGTGATGTTCATTATACCCACTATGGACGACTCTGTCCGATTGAAACGCCGGAAGGTCCGAATATCGGATTGATTTCGTCGCTGTCTACTTATGCTTATGTAAATCATCTCGGATTTATTGAAACCCCTTACCGGGTGGTGGATGTGAAAAATAGTGATGTTTTTGTGACATCCAAGGTTGAATATCTCTCCGCTGATGATGAAGATCGGGCATTGATTGCCCAGGCCAATGCACCTTTGGATGAGAAAAACCGTTTTATAAGAGATCGTGTGCGGGCAAGAATCCGGGGTGAGTTTCCGATGGTGGAACCCCAGGAGCTTAAGTACATGGATGTCTCACCGAATCAGATCGTATCGGTTTCGGCGGCTCTGATCCCATTCCTGGAACATGACGATGCAAACCGGGCTCTGATGGGTTCAAACATGCAGCGTCAATCGGTGCCGTTGCTCAAACCGGAACGACCGATTGTCGGTACAGGTATGGAACGAATCGTTGCAAAGGATTCACGAACCACTGTGGTTTCTCCCATTGACGGCGTTATCGAAGAGGTTTGTGCCGATTATGTGATTATTTCGTCAAATAAGAAAAATGATTACGTCCTTGACGAAAGTACCCGGAAAGTCAAAATTGAATTTGCAAAATTCCAGCGTACCAATCAGGATACCTCAATTAATCAGAAACCGCTGGTACGTGAAGGTGATAGGGTTAAGAAAGGTGATGTTATAGCCGATGGTTGTGCTTCGGATCAGGGAGAACTGGCGCTGGGGCGCAATGTTCTTGTGGCTTTTATGCCCTGGCGAGGGTACAACTTTGAAGATGCGATTATCTTAAGTGACCGTCTGGTCAGGGATGATGTTTATACTTCGGTGCATATCAAGGAGTTTGAACTCGAGGTTAGGGATACGAAGCGGGGAAATGAAGAACTGACCCGTGAAATTCCCAATGTCAGTGAAGAATCTACTAAGAATCTGAATGCCAACGGGATTATCCGGGTTGGCGCGGAAGTAGTGCCGAATGATATCCTGATCGGAAAAGTGACACCGAAAGGTGAAACGGACCCCACTCCGGAAGAGAAATTGCTGCGGGCAATCTTCGGTGAAAAAGCCAGTGATGTCAAAGATGCATCCAAACGGGCTGACACCGGAATTAAGGGAGTTGCAGTTGATACGAAACTCTTTCAGCGGAAAGGGAAAACCAGTCGGGCCGAGGAAAAACGGCGAATTGAGGAGGAGACCAACAAGAGTCTTCAAAAACACCAGATTCTTCGGGAACGCCGGAACGCACTGTTAATCAAGTTGTTAAGTGGTAAAACGGCTGCTTCTATTAAAGATATTCTCGGAACAACCACGGTTGTCAGAGCCGGCACAAAATTCACCGAAAAACTGTTTGAGACCCTGGATTTTGATAACCTAAGTATCGAAGGAGACTGGGTCAAAGATGAAAAGATCAATGGGAAAATCAGAGCGATCTACAGAGATTATAATATACTTTCCCTGAAAATTGACGAAGAACTGGAAAACGAAATCTATAAAATCAAGGTAGGCGATGACCTGCAACCCGGCGTTCTCCAGCTGGCAAAGGTATATGTTGCCAATAAACGCAAAGTTCAGGTTGGTGACAAAATGGCCGGACGTCATGGCAACAAAGGTGTCGTTTCCATTATTGTTCCTCAGGAAGACATGCCCTTCCTGGATGACGGAACACCGATTGACATTATTCTGAATCCCCTGGGTGTGCCGTCCCGTATGAATCTCGGTCAGCTATATGAAACCATGCTTGGCTGGGCAGGAAAAAAACTGGGAGTTTATTATGAAACACCGGTTTTTAACGGAGCCACTCCCGAAGAAGTTATCGCCGAGATGAAAAAAGCCGGTTTACCGGAAACCGGTAAAACCACACTCTATGATGGTATGACCGGTGAACCCTTTGATGAGGAGGTAACGGTTGGTTACATCTATATGATGAAACTGTCTCATCTTGTTGAGGACAAAATGCACGCCCGTTCGACCGGTCCCTATTCGCTGGTGACGCAGCAGCCGCTCGGAGGAAAAGCCCAGTTTGGTGGGCAGCGTTTTGGCGAAATGGAAGTCTGGGCGCTCGAAGCCTATGGCGCGGCCTATACGCTGCAGGAAGTTCTGACGATCAAGTCTGACGATGTGGAAGGACGTTCAAAGGTGTATAATGCAATTGTAAAAGGTGAAAATTTCTCCGATTTCGGCGTGCCGGAATCTTTCAATGTATTATTGAAGGAATTACAGGGCCTTTGCATAGAAATGGATCTAAATTAGCCCCTTATAAGGGACTGGAGGTATCGAAATACAAATGAGTTTTACTAAACCTTTTAGTCAAAGTCATGAATTTGAGAGCATTACAATTCATCTCTCTTCTCCAGAAGCAATACTGACCCGTTCTCATGGTGAAGTACTCAAGCCTGAGACGATTAACTATCGCTCCTACAAACCGGAAAAGGACGGACTGTTTTGTGAAAAAATATTCGGTCCGGTCAAGGACTGGGAATGTCACTGTGGGAAGTATAAACGGATTCGGTATAAAGGGATAATTTGTGATCGGTGCGGTGTGGAAGTCGCCCGGAAAAAAGTGCGACGCGAACGCATGGGACATATTACCCTTGCGGTACCGGTTGTTCATATCTGGTTTCTGCGTTCGATTCCCAGTAAACTCTATTACTTGTTAGACATTAAGACGAAAAATCTCGAAGAGATTGTCTATTATGAGAAATACGTGGTTTTAAACCAGGGCGGATCGGATTTACCCTATAAATCGGTGATATCGGAAGAGGAGTATTTCGAAAATATGATGAAATACGGTCCGAAAACCGAACTCTTCGATGAAGAAGAGGCCCAAAACTATTTTATTGCAAAAACCGGTGGTGAAGCTATCCGCGAGCTGCTTCAGAAGGTTGATGTCGAGGTTCTTGTCAGAGACCTGAAAAAAGAACTTAAAACGAAAAAATCGGCCACCCAAAAAACCGAAATTCTAAAGCGATTAAAAGTCGTTCGGGCTTTCCAGGCCGGCGAAGGGAAACCTGTCAATAAGCCGGAATGGATGGTGGTTACGGTTCTGCCGGTTATTCCGCCGGATTTGCGACCGCTGGTACCCCTTGAAGGTGGTCGGTTTGCAGCGAGTGATCTGAACGATCTTTATCGCCGGGTAATAATCCGGAACAATCGTCTGAAACAGCTGATTGAAATCAAAGCGCCCGACGTTATTCTCCGGAACGAGAAACGGATGCTGCAGGAAGCCGTGGACTCCCTTTTCGATAACAGTCGCCGCAGAACCGAAGTGCGCAGCGGAACCCGCCGGCCATTGAAAAGACTTAGTGATATGCTGAAAGGCAAAGAGGGACGTTTTCGTCAGAATCTGCTGGGAAAACGGGTTGATTATAGTGGTCGGTCGGTGATTGTTGTTGGTCCGACGTTGCAGCTGAATCAGTGTGGTTTGCCGAAAGAAATGGCGATAGAATTATTTAAGCCGCATATCATTCATCAATTGATCCGGCGACGTCTTGCCAAAACGCCCAAATCCGCAAAAACGATGGTTGAGCGGAAGGATGCGGAAGTCTACAGGGTTCTGGAGTATGTTGTTAAAGACCATCCGGTGTTATTGAACCGTGCTCCGACTCTGCACCGTCTTGGTATTCAGGCTTTCCAACCGGTACTGATCAACGGCAAGGCTATTCAGATCCACCCATTGGTTTGCGCCGCATTCAATGCCGACTTTGACGGCGATCAGATGGCCGTGCATGTGCCTCTGTCATTTGAAGCCCAGATGGAATGCCGGATTCTGGCCCTTTCCAGTCATAATATCCTCCACCCTGCTCATGGTCATCCCATTGCCATTCCGTCTCAGGATATGGTTCTGGGGGTATATTACATTACCCGTCAGAAAGATGGCGCCAAGGGTGAAGGCATGATCTTCAGTTCGATTGACGAGGCTGTCATTGCCTTTGAAAATGGTCAGGTTGATATTCATGCCAAAGTTAAAATCCGAGTCGATGGCAAACTGATTGAAACGACGCCCGGTCGTGCATTGTTCAACAGAATCTTGCCAAAAGGAATCGGCTATATTAACGAACTTATCAGCAAGAAAACGATTGAGAGAATTGTCGGGATGTCTTTTCAGGAAGCCGGTAATTATGAAACCGTTAAATTTCTGGATAATTTGAAAGACCTCGGATTCAAATTTGCCACTCAATCGGGTGTATCTATTTCCATTTCCGATGTGTTAATCCCACCGGAGAAGGATGCAATTCTGAAAGATTCCTTTGCCAAGGTCGAAGATATTCAGCGAAAATTCAATAATGGAATTCTTACCGAAGGTGAACGCTATAATAAAGTCATTGACAACTGGACCCATACCACGAATGCACTTTCGCAAGTGATGATTGAGCATATGGCTTCTGATCGTCAGGGATTCAATCCGGTGTATATGATGGCTGACTCGGGAGCCCGCGGTAGTAGCGAGCAGATTAAACAGCTTGCCGCTATGCGCGGTCTGATGGCTAAGCCACAAAAAGCGATGACCGGACAGGTTGGGGAGATTATCGAGACACCAATTACGTCAAACTTTAAAGAGGGATTGACGGTGTTGGAATATTTTATTTCAACCCACGGTGCCCGTAAAGGCTTGGCGGATACCGCCCTGAAGACTGCTGATGCCGGATATCTTACTCGTCGTCTTGTCGATGTGGCCCAGGATGTAGTTATTTCTGAAGAAGACTGCGGAACAATTAACGGTATCGAAATCACCGCATTGAAAAAAGAAGAGAATATCATTGAAAATTTGGCCGATCGTATTGTCGGAAGAGTGGCTCAGGAAGATGTTTACAATCCCGAGGATGAAAATGAAATCTTTGTAGAAGCCGGCCAGATGATTAATGAGAAAAAGGCCCTGCAGATTCAACGAGCCGGTATTGAAAAGGTCCGGATTCGTTCGGTATTGACCTGCGAATCTCACCGCGGCGTCTGCAGTAAGTGCTACGGCCGCAATCTGGCGACCGGGAAAATGATCAATATTGGCGAAGCTGTCGGGATTATGGCGGCTCAATCCATTGGAGAACCCGGTACGCAGCTCACTCTGCGGACCTTTCACTTTGGCGGAACGGCGGCCCGTATTGTTGAAGAATCGGAAACCGTGGCCAAGAGTAAAGGAAAGGTCGTTTTCTCAGAAAATTATCGTTTTATCGATTATAAAAAAGACGACTATAACGTCTCTATTTCACGAAATGCAATGTTGAGTCTGATTGACGACAATAACCGGGTAACATCGACTTATAATATTCCCTACGGCGCCCATGTTTTGGTCAATGAAGGCGATGAGGTTTCTATTGGTCGGACATTGTTCCGCTGGGATATTTACATGGATCAGATTTTGGCGCTGAATGATGGTAAAGTTCGGTATGTTGATCTGATTGAAGATGTCAGCTACAGTATTGAAGCGGATGAATCCGGTCACAAATCCACAACAGTCATAGAGGCTAAGGATCGCACAATCCAGCCGCGGATCGACATAGTGGGTATGGAGAATGGCAAAGAGGTTGTTTATCCGGGGTTTGTCTTGCCGATTCGTGCCATGCTGGTCGTAAAACCGGGAGATGAGGTTGTTGCCGGTGATGTGATTGCCAAAATTCCGAAGGAGATAGGAAAAACAAGTGATATTACCGGTGGTCTTCCCCGTGTCGCCGAGCTGTTTGAAGCCCGGAAACCGAGCGATCCGGCTGTCATTACCGAAATTGATGGTAGAGTCAGTTTTGGTAAGACGGAAAAAGGCATACGCGAAATCATTGTTTCCAATCCCGATGGTCCGCAGAAAAAATACAAGATGCCCTACGGCCGGCACGTTCTTGTTAACCAGGGGGATGAAGTCAAAGCGGGTGACCGTCTTTGTGAAGGTCCCGTTGCGCCGCAGGATATTCTGGCTGTGCAGGACCCACGCAAGGTTCAGGAATATCTGGTGAATGAAATTCAGGAAGTGTACCGACTTCAGGGAGTACGTATCAATGACAAGCATATCGAAGTGATTGTCCGTCAGATGATGCAAAAAGTCCGGATCGAAGATTCCGGCGATACCAATTTGCTGGAGAAAGACCGTGTCAACCGGCATGAGCTCATCGAAGAAAATGAACGGATTAAAAATTATGTTGTCATTACCAATGTGGGTGATTCCGACTGGGATATTGATGATGTGGTATCGAAAAAGGAATTTGCAAAATTCAACCGCCTACTGAAAGAGGAGGGACGGAATCCCGCCAAAGCGCGTCCGGCACGCCCGGCTCAGTTTACCGAAATTCTGCTGGGTATTACCCGGGCGTCACTAAATACGGAATCCTTCCTGTCCGCTGCATCTTTCCAGGAAACTACCCGTGTATTGACGGATGCCGCGGTGGCAGGTAAAGTTGATCATCTGCGTGGTTTAAAAGAGAATATCCTGATGGGACACCTGATTCCGGCGGGGACGGGTCTGCGCAAGTATAAAGATATCCTCGTAATGGAGCCGGAACATGAGCTGGAAGAGTGGGATAACATTAATAAAAAAGAGCAATTAAAAGAAAATGAATTGGCAGCGCTGCAAAAATAGAAAAATTAGAGATAAAATGTATTGCTTAAAAAATAAAGAAATTGTATTTTTGTAGGCTTTTATAATGGAGAAAATATGCCAACGATTAACCAGTTAGTACGTAAAGGTAGAAAGACTGTAAGTAAAAGAGAGAAAGCGCCCGCATTGCGTGGTTGCCCCCAGAAGCGGGGTGTATGTACACGTGTGTATACTACCACGCCGAAAAAGCCAAATTCGGCACTGCGGAAAGTTGCCCGTGTTCGTCTGGTCAATGGCAAAGAGGTGAATGCTTATATTCCTGGGGAAGGACATAATTTGCAGGAGCATTCACTGGTACTTGTCGAAGGCGGTCGTGTTAAGGATTTACCGGGTGTCCGGTATCACATTATCCGCGGCACGCTTGATACAAGTGGTGTAAATGACAGAAAAAACAGTCGCTCCAGATATGGTACTAAACGGCCGTCATAGCAGGGAGATATCTTAATGGCTCGCAGAAAGAAAATAGTTGCTCGTGAAATCTTACCCGATCCCAAATATGGTGATATCGACGTCGCGAGATTTATCAGTTATTTATTGAAAGAGGGTAAACGTTCTGTTGCGGAAACCATCTTTTACGATGCTATGGATATTATTCAGAAGAAGCGGAAAACCAATGGATTGGATGTTTTTCGCAAAGCCATGAATAATGTTGCGCCGATCATGGAGGTAAAATCGAGGCGAATCGGTGGCGCTACCTATCAGGTGCCCATCGAAGTTAAACCGAAACGTAAATTTGCCTTGGCCGCTCGTTGGATTATAGGCTTTTCAAAATCACGGCCGGGTAAATCCATGGCTGAAAAACTGGCGGCCGAAATGATGGCGGCTGCCGATGGCGAAGGTGCTTCAATCAAGAAAAGAGATGATACGCACCGCATGGCAGAAGCAAACAAGGCATTTGCACATTTCAGATAATCATTAAGGAATTCTGTGTTGAGAGAAATGTTAAAAAATGTTCGGAATATTGGAATTATGGCGCATATAGACGCCGGTAAAACCACTACGACCGAACGGATTCTCTTTTACACAGGCCGACTGCATAGAATGGGTGAGGTCCACGAAGGTTCTGCCGCAATGGATTGGATGGAACAGGAAAAAGAACGGGGCATTACGATTACCTCGGCCGCAACAACCTGTTACTGGGAAAAGCACCGTATAAATATTATTGATACGCCGGGCCACGTGGATTTTACAGCTGAGGTTGAACGCTCTCTCCGGGTTTTGGATGGAGCGATTGCTATTTTTTGTGGCGTTGGCGGTGTTGAGCCGCAGAGCGAAACAGTTTGGCGTCAGGCGGATAAATACCAGATTCCCCGCATCGCTTTTGTGAATAAAATGGATCGAGCCGGTGCGGATTTTTTTAATGTTTTGGATATGATACGCAAGCGGCTGAACGCTAACCCCATTGCTGTTAATTTACCGATAGGGTCCGGTGAAATGTTTACCGGAGTAATCGATTTGGTTCGGTTTAAGAGTATTATTTATGACAACAGTGCGCTGGGAGCCAAGTATTATCTGGGAGATGTGCCGGAAGATCTCAAAGAAACCGCCCAAAAGTATCGCGATAAAATGCTCGAAGAAGCCGCCAATTATGACGATATTCTTTTTGCAAAATATCTAAACGGTGATGTTATCGAGCCAAAGGAGATCGTTCAGGCGCTGAGAAAAGGAACTTTGCAGAATCGGATTGTTCCGGTATTATGCGGTTCGGCCTTTAAAAATAAAGGTGTGCAACCGCTGCTGGACGCCGTGATCAATTATTTGCCGTCACCCTTTGATGTTCCGCCGGTTAAAGGAGTGAACCTGAAAGGCACGGAGATAGAAAGAATTGCCGATCCCGAGGGACCGACGGCTGCGTTGATTTTTAAAATTATGTCGGATTCTCATGTAGGACATTTGAGTTTTGTGAGAGTCTATTCGGGTTCGATTAAAAAGGGAACCTTGGTTTATAATTCCACGGTTGGTAAAAAAGAACGGGTTCATCGTTTACTGCTGATGCATGCCAACAAGCGGGAAGATCGTGATGAATTATCAAGCGGTGAAATCGGAGCCCTGGTTGGATTGAAACATAGTTTTACCGGCCATACACTCTGTGATCCGAAGAACCCGATTATTCTTGAATCCATGGTTTTTCCGGAGCCGGTTATTTCGATTACCATTGAGCCGAAAAGTAAAGCCGATTCGGAAAACCTGAAGACTGCACTTGAAAAACTGTCATATGAAGATCCGACTTTTCGAATGGCTGAAGATGAGGAGACCGGTCAGATGATTATCTCCGGCATGGGGGAATTGCATCTGGAAATTCTGATTGAGCGTTTGCTGCGGGAATATAAGGTGCGCGCTCATGTGGGTAAACCTCAGGTTTCATACCGTGAAACTGTCGAAGAGAGCGCCAGGGGACACGGTGTATTTGATCGAAAAACCGGCAATAAAACACAATATGCGGTTATAGATATTGAAATCAGTCACGATGACTCGGCTGATCACGGTGTCATTATTCAGAATAAAATCTCAAAACTTGATATCCCGCTGGAATTTATTCCGGCTGTTGAACGCGGTATCCAAAACAGTGTAAAGAGCGGAATTATTGCCGGTTACCCGCTTCACAAGATTAGAATTGTTCTCCTGGGTGGTGAATACCGGGAAAATGAGAGTACGGAGCTGGCTTACGAAGTAGCCGCTTCACTGGCACTGAAAGACGCACTTCAAAAGGCAAAACCGGCGATTCTGGAACCGGTTATGGCGCTGGAAGTATCGGTGCCCGATACTTATCTGGGAGATGTTCTCAATGATCTCAATTCCCGGCGGACGGATATCATCAGCGTTGACAAACGAAAAGACATTAATATAATTGATGGGATGATTCCTTTAAGAGAATCATTCGGATATGCAACGGATTTAAGATCTTTAAGCCAGGGAAGAGCGGTCTTTACCATTCAGTTCTCCAGTTATGAATTCTGTGATAAGAAGATTCAGCAGGAGATTGTGGAAAAGACGCGTGGTTTCATCCCTGAATTTTTACAAAATTAAGGAGTTCTCATGGCGAAGGAACAATTTAAGCGTACGAAGCCCCATGTAAATGTTGGAACGATAGGTCACGTTGATCATGGGAAGACGACGTTAACGGCGGCGATGACGTTGATATTGAATGCGAAGGGATTGGCTCATGCGCGTTCGTTTGACAGCATTGACAATGCGCCGGAGGAGCGTGAGCGTGGTATAACGATCAACACGGCGCATGTTGAATATGAGTCGGAGACGCGGCACTATGCTCATGTTGATTGTCCGGGTCATGCCGATTACATCAAGAACATGATAACGGGAGCGGCTCAGA
>Ga0164318_10003606_pt1 | contig 14702 bp, 9 predicted proteins | sample GuaBasSedimGuay9_FD_113734 | JGI IMG/M metagenome (GOLD analysis project Ga0164318, IMG submission 113734) | Subseafloor sediment microbial communities from Guaymas Basin, Gulf of California, Mexico - Guay9, Core 4571-4, 0-3 cm | ecosystem: Environmental > Aquatic > Marine > Hydrothermal vents >...
AAACAGAAAATGGAATTGAGCATTTCCCTTTTGAAAAACCTAATCACGTTCAGAAACAACTGATTCAACAGGTCGTAAATAGTTTACAAAAAAACAGCGACTGTGTTAGCACAGCAGAAACTGCTTTGGCTACTAACCAACTAATGGAAGAGATTATTTATGGTCTTGAAAACAAAGATTTGCCAAGTGATTTAAGTGCTTATTAAAAATTATTCTAAATAAGACTTTCAATACCGAAATTAATTTTGTAATTTTGCATATACATTTAAAAAATACAATACTATGAAAATCAACAGATACGAAGACATTTCTCAGATTGAAAGAGAAGCAAAAAAAGATTATATCGACCGCCACTCGGCATTTGTACATTGTGATACAAAAGCTACCAAAGGCGAAAAATTCAAAGTAAAAGTAATGGTTGGCGATGAGTACAAACATCCGGATGATTTTGATCATTATATCCAGTACGTTCAATTATGGAATGGCGAAACATTTTTAGCACAAGCTACATTTACTGCTGGTGCTATGGGTAATGCTCCTGCTAATTTAGAAGTTGACTTTTATATTGTTCCTTCTAAAAACATGAAATTAGTTGCTCATGCGTATTGCACCAAGCACGGTTTATGGCAAAGCGATGAAGTTGCTGTTGAAGTAGCATAATCTTCATTCACCTAAAAATAGAAAAGGCAAGATCAGCAATGGTTTTGCCTTTTTTTATGCAAAAATCAAAGGTCTAGCCTTCGAACCAAGATTTGAGCATGCCTGTTTTTTCTCTACTCACAATTATTTCTTTATCGAACTTAAAATTAAGCTTGATACATAATCTGCTACTAGAATAAACCAAAACATCTTCAATAACATTGATATTTACAATAAAGGAACGATTGGCTCTAAAAAACATTTCTGGGTTCACCTGCTTCATAAGCTCTTCTAAAGTATAGTCAATTATATAATGATCTCCCTTAGAGGTTACAATGTAAACCGTACGTCCCTCAGCATAAAACAAGAGTATATTCTCAGTTTTAACCGATTTTATATGATCACCTACACGGGTTAAGAATCGCATTTTATACTTTTTCTGCATTTGCTCAAGCATTATGGCTAGCTCATCATATTTTAGCTTTTCATCGCTGGGTAAATTATCGCGCAGCGAATTTATCTTTTCCAAACTAGCACTAAGATCAACAAAGGAAAGTGGCTTTAGTAAATAATCGATACTGTTTACCTTAAAGGCATCAATAGCATATTCATTATAGGCAGTGATAAATATTATAGGTTTGTTTAAGCTTACTTTCTTAAAAATGTCAAAACTCAAACCATCTTGCAAGCGAACATCCATAAAATAAAGATCGACCAAAGCGCTATTTTCGCTAATCCAAGCAATGGAATTTTTAACTGATTTTAGTTTGGCAATAACTTCAAAACTTTGATCATAGTCTTGAAGCATGCTTTCCAGTTTTAAAACTGCAGGTTGTTCGTCTTCAATTATTACAACTTTCATTTTCTTATTCTTCTATTAAATCCATTAAAGGAATATTAATAATCATCATCTTTCCCTCTTCTTGATAATCCATTTGCTGGTTTGTATAAAAACCATAAGCCTTTTTCAATTTGCTTATTTGTGCATTGAGCGACAGATTATTATTCAGTTTTTTGTTCATTGAATGTTTAAGCTTTAGCTCATTTTCTCCAACTTTTAGCTCAAAAATCAATGGCATAGCTTCCGAAATAATATTCTGGAAAATTGCATTTTCGAAAAACAATTGCAAAGTTCCGGGAATCAGATATTTTATTTCTTTGGATTCATTTTTTAAACTAAACTTAATCCCATTTTTATACTTGGCATTAAAGAGTTTAAGTAATGGATTTAGGGATTCCAATTCCTCATTTACAGGAATTAAATCCATATCCTTTTTATCGAGTGTAAACCGATAAACTTTTGCCAAACTAGAAATAAGATCATCAGCGAGTTTGTTATTATGTCCTAATTCTGAAATAATTATTTCTAAGGATTGGAATAAGAAATTAGGATTAACCTGATTTTTTAGGCTTTCTATTTCTAATTCAACATTTGATTTTTTTATGACCTCCTCTTCGGTTAATGCAGTATTCCTTTTGTTTAAAAGGACAAAGCTGAAATAATAAAGGTGATAACTCAATCCTGTAAAGAAATAAATAATATTGAAAATTATCAATTCTGTATTGATAGTTCTAAAGCCTACGAATCGGACAAAATAGAAATACAAAAAAGCACTAACAATAATAGCTGACACTATTGCTGATGAGAGAAATTGCAAAACCAATCGGGATTGAAAATTCTTATTAAGCGGATGAATGCGGTTTAAAATAATAATTATTAGCCTATTCAATTCAAGAAAGAAAAAAGAAAGTACAATAACAAAGGCCACTTCCTGACCGAAAAAATTTGATGTGAATTGCTCGATAGAATCAAAAAACAAAAGCACAAGCATATAAACCACAACACCCAGAATTAGCGGCGAAACCAATCGAAATACAAAATTATTATAAAACCACGTTTTGTTCATCTATATTCCTTTAATATAAGTCTTGTAATCCTTTTTTAATTCTGGGGAATGGATAAATGGAAGCGATACCACAAAGCTCTCTCCTTCCGTTACTTTAACATCCGTATCCAAAATATATTTATATCTTTTTCTGATATTCAACAATCCAATTTTATACGATTCTGTCTGATTTTTGTGAGCAGTCGGTTCCATATCTGATTCTTGTTTAGGAATGGAATTGCAATTATTCTTCACAATCAACTGACTTTTTTTGTCTTTATAAATTTCAATCGTCAAGGGATATTGTTCTGAAATCTCATTATGCTTTATTGCATTTTCCACCAATATCTGAAAAGTAAAGGGAGGAATATATCCCTTTGTACGCTCCAAATGCTCCTCAATCTTTAGTTCTACTCTATCATTAAATTTGATTTTATGCATATAGAAATAGGCTTTAAGCATTTCTATTTCATCGGCTAATCTTACGAGGTGATTTCCGTTCGTATCGAGGATATAATTATAAGTTTTGGCCAATTGCCGAATGTATTCTTCCGCTTGATTTGAACTTGTATAAATCAACGAGGATATAGTATTCAGGGCATTAAATAAGAAATGAGGATTTAATTGACTTTTTAGCGCTTCGAACCTCAACTCTAGCTGTATTCGTTCAGCAGAAAGACTTTCAAGCTGTCCCTTGCTGTATTGATTATATGAAAAACTAGAAAAATTAATAACGGAATAGCCATAAACCAATACCAGACTTAAAATTCCAAATTTCAATATACCATCGTGATAAAGCTCCGTGGGAATTTCTTCCGAAGGAATATGAACCCTTAATACATAAGCGTAGAAAAAAACAAAAGCGGCAATTACACTTAGGAGTATGCCAGATACTATTTCTACACCAAACCGAATTGTAATTTGCTTATTCCAAGGAATACGTTTATTAAACCATTTATTTAGGTTCATCAAGGCAAGGCCAATTAGGTTAACAAGAAAAATGGCCAGCAATAATCCTAGCCACTCTTCTTTCCAATTGGGCTCACCAATGGATTCGCTATAATATATATAGAGATATACTGCTATTGCAATTAAACTGCTGATTATACTATTTCTGAAAACTCCAGACATGCAATTTATTTAAGGACTAAAATACGAACAAATACAATATGAGACCTTAATCAATTAAAACCTCAATTGCTTTAGTATAATCACTTTGTGAAGAGAGCGATTTTGCAAGTGATAAGTAGGTTTTCCTAATTTCTTTATCCTCAATAAATTTGGTTTTAGAAACCGCCTGTAAGACTTTTGATTTCTCGGTATTGGAGGATAAATTATGTGCTGCCTTCAGTAGTTCATTACAAGTATATTGATCTAGTTTTGGCGATTTTACAATCTCTATTAACACACGACTCAATTCTGTATTGCTACTCAATTGCTTACAAGAAGACAATAAAGCATCAACTTCACTTGTAGCAAATGGAACCTTAGGCACAGCTCTTACTAGCACCTTAGCTTGTTCAGTATTTGAGCTCATTTTTCCAACTACTCTAAAAAGGGAAACCCAACTATCAGCATTAAATTCATACTGAATTATACTATGTAAAAGCACATACCCAATAGATGTATTGCTCGACATATTATCTATAGCAGAAAAATAAGCATTGCCAACATTAGTATCGTTTAAATCTAAGCTCTTTATCGATCTTAAAACATTACTCATTTCTGTGTTTGAACTCATTCTACCAACAACATTAAATAATGAGACCCAAGTATCTGGGCTTAAATCGTATTGACCTATCGTATGCCTGAGCACTGATGATGTTTCTGTATTGCTCGACATTTTATCCACAGCTGAAAAATAGGCATCTGCAACTTTGGTATTATTCAAATTTAGTTGATCTAAAGACCTTAAAACGTTACTCATTTCTGTGTTTGAACTTAGTTGTCGAACACTCATTAACAGCCTAACATAGGCATCCTCACTCAATTCTTGACTTTCCTCGATATATCTTAATACTCGACTTGTTTCAGAATTGCTCGACATACCATCGATACATCTAAAAAACGAAGCAATTACAGCTTCATTCTCAAAATCAATCTCCTCATTAATGGATCTTAAAACTGAACCTGTTTCAGAGTTGGACGACATTTTTGAAATGGCCAGGAAATAATTCTCTGCAATTATATTTGTGGCCAAGAATAGTTCACGAAATTCCTTAAAAATTCTTCCTCTTTCAGAATTAGACGAAATATCGTCAGAAATGGAAGCCAGAATAGTAATTGTCTCTTTTTCGCTGAGTTTTTCTTCACGCAATAGCGATTTAAAATACATGCTAGAAACAGAATTTGAAGATATTTCTTCAAGCTCGTCAATAAAGGCATTCATTCCTCCTTTTTTATAAATCCGTATGGCTCTAGCTTCGGCATCAATGCCAGTCATACGAACAATATCAATTAATATTTCCGAAAGCCATTCTTCACCCTCGGGTTTAAAATCAAGCTTTTTTCTTCCTTCATAATACTCATAGCTTAATTTTCCTTTTGCATCACTTTCAATGGTTAAGGCGCGAGTATTTCCAAAGGTTTTTTTCTCAATGGCTAAATATCCATCAGGAGATATGCTTATGATTTTGGTGTCCTGATCATTAACTTTAATATCACCTTTCAACTGAACTTTATAATTGGTTAAATTATTGGAAAATCGGTAAGTGCTTTTACCAAAAATAGAGATCTGTGATGCGTATTGCTGTGCTTCAACTTCCATAGAAAATATGGAGAGCATAAAAATGAGGAATAGGGTTCTTGCTGTCTTCATGGTATTGTATTTTTAAATGATTGATATTTTATTTTCCATCGCCAATTAATTATTGTGTTTGATAGCGCAATTTGACGATCCAAAAATAGATCAGCTATCAAGGAAAAAGAAACGATTTGTATTGAATCACAAAAATGATGTAGTGAAATGAAAAAATCGTGTAGTGATTTTTATAAAGCTAACACACATTAATTATTACTAAGCAAAGCCGATGTAATTAGCACCTAAAAATAGAAAAGGCAAGATCAGCAATGGTTTTGCCTTTTTTATGTGTTAATTTTAAGCTTCGGGTAAAATTTAAATTAAACTATTTACAAAACACTAAAATCCTAAAAGACTCTCAATTGGTGATTTTCCACTAAAAAGCATTCGCTCAGGGTTTTCCAACATCTCTTTTATTTTAACTAAAAAGCCAACAGATTCTTTTCCGTCAATAACTCTATGATCGTAAGAAAGAGCTAAATACATAATAGGATGAATTTCTACTTTACCATTTACAGCGATTGGACGTTCCACAATATTGTGCATTCCTAAAATAGCAGATTGAGGCGGATTAATAATTGGTGTTGATAACATTGAACCAAAAACACCACCGTTGGTAATGGTAAATGTACCGCCTGTCATTTCTTCCAAGCTTAATTTTCCGTTTCTTGCCTTTACGGCAAGAGCTTTTATTTCCTTCTCAATTCCTGCCAAACTAAGAGTTTCGGCATTTCTAATAACGGGAACTACCAATCCTTTTGGAGAGCTCACTGCCACACTGATATCAGCATAATCGTAACTTATAATTTCATCGCCATTGATCATAGAATTTACCTGTGGGAAATGCTGTAAAGCTTCTGTTACGGCTTTTGTAAAGAAAGACATAAAACCCAAACCAACACCATGCTGTTCTTTAAATTGCTCTTTATACTTTTTCCGAATCTCCATAATTGAAGTCATATTCACCTCGTTAAAAGTGGTAAGCATTGCCGTTTCATTCTTAACAGAAACCAAACGTTGAGCCAATTTTTTTCTTAAAAGAGACATCTTTTTCACTTCCTGATTTCGTGTTCCTCCCCAAGAACTTGTTTGAACGGAATCTTGTTTAAGAGGTATTTTATCATTAGCTCCTAAATAAAATTCTACATCTTTTGTCCCCAACCTAAGCGATTTATAAAAAGCTGTGATGTCTTTTTCGCTAATGTTTTTTTCTTGCATCAGCTTACGTGCTAAGGGCGAAATATGAATATCTGATTCTGAAGGAATAGAATCTGCAGATTTTTCTTCAACAGCAGATATTGACTTCTCTTCTTTTTCAGTTGGAGCGTCTTCTTTCTTGGTTTCGGCAACGACTGCTGTTTTCGGTACCTCAACATTAGAATCTATACTACAAACCACAGTTCCAATATCAACAGTATCACCTTCTTCTGCCAAAAGTTTTATTTTACCGGAAACCTCGGCACTAATACTTAAGGTTGCTTTATCAGAATCTATTTCGGCTATTTCCTGATCTTTTTTAACCAAGCTGCCATCTTCTACTAACCAAGAGGCTATTTGCACTTCTGTAATTGATTCTCCCGGACTGGGGACTTTTATTTCTACAATCATTTTGGTGTATTTTTTTCTAATTCAAGATTAAACTCTTGCCAATTATTTCCTATACAAGCCATTTTACAAATGGTTCCTTTTAGCGGACAATCTCCACATTCATCAAAGGGTTTTTCAACTATTTTCCTTTGTTGTTTTTGATGAAACTTACTAGATCCTGTTGCGGGGCTTCCTGTTGCGGGTCTGGCAACAATATATAAATTCAAATCTTCCAATTCTGAGCGAATAAACGGACCGGCACCCATATTATACGGTTCTTCCTGAACCCACATCAGCTTTTCGGCATTCTTATATTTATCTATAATCTTATAAATCTGTTTTTTTGGTAAAGGATATAATTGTTCAAGACGAATAATGGCTACAGTCTCATCTTTAATTGCTCTTTTTTCTGCTAATAAATCGTAATACACCTTCCCGCTACAAAAAAGCACACGTTTTATTTTCTTAGAATCGGCACTGCTATCATCAATTACTTCCTTAAAACCTCCTTTTGTAAATTCGCTAATATTGGATACGGCTTCGGGATGACGCAACAAACTTTTAGGAGTAAATATTACTAAAGGCTTACGGAATTTGCGTTTCAGTTGACGGCGCAAAACGTGAAACATATTTGCCGGGTTAGTGAGATTTACCACTTGAAAATTATTCTCTGCACAAAGAGTTAAAAAGCGCTCCATTCGTGCACTTGAATGTTCAGGTCCTTGTCCTTCATAACCATGAGGAAGAAAAATAACCAAATCGTTCATTACATTCCATTTATCCTCGGCACTACTTAAAAACTGATCAAAAATTATTTGAGCTCCATTATTAAAATCTCCAAACTGAGCTTCCCAAATTATTAATTCCTGAGGCGAAGCCATAGCGTATCCATATTCAAAACCTAGAACCCCATATTCTGAGAGTAGAGAGTTATATATTTTAAATGGAGCTTGTTTCTCACTAATATTTTTTAAAGGAGTGTATGTTTCATCACAATCATCAACTGTAAATACAGCATGGCGATGCGAAAACGTTCCTCGTTCAACATCTTGCCCACTTATCCTAACAGGTATTCCTTCATTCACCAACGAACCATAAGCAAGTAATTCTCCCATTGCCCAATCGAGCTTTTGGTGTTTAAACACCATATTGTTACGTGTTTTTTGTAAACTGACAATTTTTCTAAAAAACTTTTTATCATCAGGCAAACTTGTAATCTTTTGTCCGATTTGTTGAAGAATATCTAAGTCCACCCCGGTATCCGGTGATTTATCAAAATCTGCTTTGGTTGCTTTTTTAATTCCTTCCCATTCTTTTTCTAAAAACGAACTAATGTTGGCAGTGGTAATTTTTTTTGCACTTAAAAAAGATTCTTCCAATAAATTATAAAAGTCCGTTTCAATTCTATCTGATTCTTCTAAGCTAATCTCATTTTGTTCGACTAATTTCTTGGCGTATATCACACGAGGATCATCATGTTTTTCAATGGCTTTATAAAGAACCGGCTGAGTAAAACGAGGCTCATCACCTTCGTTATGTCCGTATTTTCGATAACACAATAAATCAATAAATATATCTTTATGGAATTTTTGTCGATATTCAATTGCCAACATTGCAGTAAAAGCAACGGCTTCAGCATCATCTCCATTAACATGAAAAACAGGTGCTTGTATAGTTTTAGCCACATCGGTACAGTAGGTAGAAGTACGAGCATCGAGATAGTTAGTGGTAAAACCAATCTGATTATTGATAACCAAATGTAAAGTTCCTCCGGTTGAATAAGCTTTCAATTTCGACATTTGAGCCACCTCATAAACAACACCCTGACCGGCAATAGAAGCATCTCCGTGAATAATTATTGGGATTATAGAATCTTCGTTTGTATCTGATTTAAGATTATCTATTTTAGCACGGGTCAAACCTTCAACAACAGGATTAACAGCTTCCAAATGAGATGGGTTAGGCGAAAGAGTTAAAACAATATCTTTTTCTTTATTAGTCTTTGTTTCAGAAGTATAGCCTAAATGATATTTTACATCGCCCAATAAAAAAGAATCTTCATATTCATTACCGGAAAATTCGCTAAAAATCTGACGGTAGGGTTTTCCCATAATATTAGCCAGCACATTTAAACGACCACGATGCGCCATTCCAATCATAAATTCACTAATTCCAAGGTCGTTTCCTTGCTCAATAGCAGCATCTAAAGCAGGGATTAAAGACTCGGCTCCTTCTAATGAAAAACGTTTTTGTCCCGGGAATTTCTTATGAATAAATTTTTCGAAGCCAACAGCTTGAGTTAGCTTATTTAAAATCGCAAGTTTCTTGTCTTTTGAAAAAGAAGGAGTGCTTTTAGATAATTCTAATTTAGATTTTAACCAGGCTACTTCGTCTAAATTACGGATATAATCATATTCAACTGCAACCGAACCGCAATAAGTTTGTTCTAACATTTGAATAATATCTTTCAATTTAGCAGCTCCCAAGCCAACTTTCTTACCGGCCTCAAATACCTTTTCTAAATCTTTCTTTTCTAAACCAAAATTTTGATAATCTAAAGAGGGTGTATAATGACGACGTACACGAACAGGATTTGTTTTGGTAAACAAATGACCTCTCTTTCGATAATCTTCAATCAAGTTTATTACTTTGTATTCCGAAGAAGACACACCATCGGCTTGTGCTGTATAATCATTTTTAAAAAACTCAAAGCCTTCAAAAAATTTACGCCAGCCATATTCTACATTTTCCGGATTTTCGAGAAACAGTTGATATAAATCTTCAACTTCCTCAGGCTTGGTATTCAAATAGGAATATTTATCCATAACTTACATTTACAATATAAAACGCTATAAAACAGAATGTTTTATTTATAACGATTTTAAATTATTGGCAAAAATAAAAAATAATGTATATCAAAGCCTCTAAAACTAAAAGGAATTACAAAATAATTTTAAACTTCAGTAAGTTCAAACCCAACACTTTTTAGATCACCCCAAAAATTAGGATATGATTTAGCAACCACAGAAGGGGAATCTATAACAAGCTGTCCCAAAATTATACTTAGAGGAGCAAAAGACATAGCCATGCGATGGTCGGCATATACTTTAACCTTATCTTTAACTACAAGTTTTGCAGGTAGAAGTTTCATTTTGTTATTATCAACAGAAATATTTACGTTTAAAGCACCTAATTCATTTACCAAAGCACTTACTCTATCAGTTTCTTTTAACCTAAGAGTTTTCAATCCGGTAAAATCACCTCGCATTTGCAATCCGGCAGTAGTTGTTATAAGTGTTTGAGCCAAATCGGGATTATTATGAAAATCTTTTTTAATAGATGTTGTTTCACATTTTACTTTAGTCAAATGAACACCCTCTTCAGTAAAGCTTGTTTGAACGCCAAACTCGCTTGCCCATTCTGCAATTATACTATCACCTTGTGTACTTTTTTGTTTTAATCCAAGCAGAGTAAGATCAACTTCATCGGCAAAAGCCGCCATTTGATACCAATATGAAGCTGCGCTCCAATCAGACTCAATACGATACACCTTTTTATTTTGATAGCGTTGTTTTCTGATGGAGATAATATTTTCCTTACGCTCTATTTCAATACCAAACTCACGCATAACCTTTAAAGTCATATCGATATAAGGTGCAGAAATTACCTCTCCAAGAAGTTTTATTTTTAGGCCATGTAACATTTTTGGAGCCACCAAAAGCAAAGCCGAAATAAACTGCGAACTCACGGTGGCATCAATTTCAATTTCTCCGCCTTTTAATCTTTTGCCCTCAATTCGTATGGGAGGATATCCTTCATCTTCTATATAAGTAATTGAAGAGCCAAGTTCTTTCAATTTATCAACCAAAATACCCAATGGTCTTTGTTTCATTCGCCCGGTGCCGGTAATAAAAGTTTTCACATTAATCCCTGCTGCATAAGCCGTAATAAAACGCATTGCCGTTCCCGAATCGTGGATATCCAAATTGAGCGAAATATTTGTGCCTTTAAGTCTCAATAACGACTCTAGCGAAGATTTCAAAGTTGTAGAATCCGTACTGTCCGAAAGATTCTCAATGGCCAAATCTTCTGTGCCTAAAATTGCATCGATAATTAATAATCTAGCACTTTCGCTTTTAGACGGCGGCAACTGAATACGACCCTTTAAACTTCTATTATCTTTTTTAACCAGTAAAGCCATGAATGATATATTTTAATGATCTTATTATTTGTTCTTTCGTTACTTGCTGATTAATTTCGCATTGCCCAATTTGCTTTAACAAGCTGAAATTTAAATGCAATCCTTCTTTTTTCTTATCGTGCATAGTCAAGCTTACAATTGTATCAATTTGACTTTCGTCGATATAGATATGACTATAATGTAAACGTATATTCTGGTCTATTTTTCCGAGATCTTTAACCGCCATATTTAAAATTTCTGTCGACAAATACGCTTCTGCCAACATACCGATAGCAACGGCTTCGCCATGCAATATAGGAGAGTCTGTGTCCATAAAAAATGATTCTATTGCATGACCTACGGAATGTCCATAATTAAGAACCTTTCGCAAACCTTTTTCCGTAGGATCTTTATCCACAATTTGCTTTTTTATATGAATAGATTTTTCAATATATGGAATAAGATTTTTTGGCGTTAGCTCTGCAATTTCGCTTAACTCTTTCCAGTATTTTTTATCTTCTATTAACCCATGTTTAAGCATTTCGGCATAAGCCGAAAGAATCTGTTCTTGCGGAAGTGTTTCTAAAAATCTTGGATCAATAATGATTTGTTTAGGTGGAGAAAACAAACCTATTTGATTTTTATAATGTCCAAGGTTAATTCCGGTTTTTCCACCTATAGAAGCATCGATCATAGCCAATAAAGAAGTTGGAATATTTATAAAATCCATTCCTCGTTTAAAGATAGAAGCAACAAAACCACCTAAATCACTTACTACTCCACCACCTAAATTTATTAATAGAGAATGACGATCGGCACCACTATCGGTAAGACTTTCCCATAACTGAGTGGCGATTTCTATATTTTTATTATCCTCGCCGGCATCTATAAGCAAGAGCTCAGCATTTAATAAATTCTCAGTATCTGAAGATAAAACAGGATAGCAATGAGTGTAGGTATTTTCGTCCATCAAAACAAATATCTTAGAGTATGATTTCGTGTTCAAGAAAACATCTAAAGCATTAGCTGCATTTACACCTAAGAATATTGTGTAATCAGATGTTTTTATTGTGATGGCTTTGTCCATTAGGCAAAAATAAGGATTATTTAGTTTTAATATAAATTGATTTTAAAACAATTAGGCTCATAATTACTTAAGACAAATATTAGCATACGGACAATATTGACAATTCTGTTTTTCTCTTGTTTGAACAAATGGGATTTTCTCATCAAAAAGCTCATTGAAAAATTCGAGTAAATTACTTTCAAAAATGGTCAGACTCTCTTTAGATAATGACTCTTCGGAAGAATCAGAAAGAAAAATATAATGATTATGCACATTGCGTAAAGCTATAATACCACTTTGTAAATCATCTTTTGGATAGTCGTCTTTTAACAGCCAAACATAGGTTAAAAGCTGAAGGGTTTTTTCGTGTTTTGAGTCTAAAAATAATTCATCAAACTCCATTTTCTTTAATGCCTTTGGATCTACATAACCCGTTTTATAATCTAAAACCCGAACTTTTCTGTTCCAACGGTCAATACGATCGGCATTACCGGCAACTTTAATTTCTATGCCTTTTTCCGGTAGAATAATTTTCTTTTTTAGTGTTTGTTCCACCCCTAAAATTATTAAACTGCCACCCTTTTTTATATTCTCCTTTAGCGATTTTTTTTCCTCTGCAAAAAATTCCTCAAGATATCTTTCAATACCTTTTATTGCAAGAAGATTTTGTCCGGAATCTAACAGCTGTCCCTTAGCTTCAAGCTTGGCTTGAGTTTGAATTTCGTCGAGCAATTGCTCTTTCATTTTTGATAAATCATCAATATTTACCGCTTTTCCTACAAATGGTTTATATAAAGTCTCTAAAGTATGATGAATAATATTCCCGACCATTCTATCATCAATAAAGCTTTTCTCGTCTTTTGGCTCCTCAACTCTTAATATATGTTTAAAATAAAATTTAAGCGGACAGCTTATATAAGTATTTATCGCCGTTGGCGAAAATCCTTTTTTAGCAATGGCTAACAATCTTTCTTGAACTGAGATGTCTTTTTCAATGCTTATATCAAATCTGTTTTCAGGTTTTATTTCCTTGAAATTATACAAAGTCTCTTTAAAATCAGATAACGGATTATATTCAAAAAGCTCCAATGAAAGCTGTGTAATAAATCTGCTTTTTTCGCCACCAACAAGCTTAGCTGCTGTGGTACTATATAGCAAATGAACGTTTTTAGCTCTTTGCAAAAGACGATAGAAATGATAAGCGAAAATGGCGTTTTTTTCCGTATAAGTAGGAAGTTTAAATATTCGTTTTATGTCGACCGGAATAAAAGAGTTAGACATTTTCCCGGAAGGTAATATATCTTCATTAACGGATAAAATTATAAGATTTTCAAAATCGAGTATACGCGTTTCGAGCAAGCCCATTAGCTGTAATCCTTTTAGTGGTTCGCCGTGGAATGCCTGATTTTGATTTCCAATAAGCTGTTCAAATACAATTTTAAACTCCTGCAAATTAATTGGGAAACCGTATTTGTTAATTCTATCAGTCAACCTATTTAGCATATGCGAATAAAGCACAAAGGCCTCCCTATCAGATGAATATCGCAACTGCAAATTAGAATCGGCTTCCTGATAATGCAAAAAGAACTCCTTTATAAAATCTTGAAAAAAGTTAATGGCTTTTTTAGCATTATTTTCAAAATCGACAAATAAAAAGAGAGTATCTAAAGTCGTTGTTTTGTTAAATAATACTTGTAATTCTGTTGGAGTCCAGTATAATTGTTTTTGAACAGCAGAAATAATTTCTGTATTTTTCCCAAAAAAGTCAGCCATTAAGGGGTTTGTCAACACTTGTATTAAATCTTCATTTAAAAATCGCAAATGCGATTGACTTCTAAGCTTTTGTTGTCGTTGACCTACAAACTGCATTTTTAGAAAAAGTCGGAATAATAAATGAGCTGCCGTATTTTTTAACGGGTAGCCCATAGTAACATTCGTTTCGGTTAAAACGTCTTTATCCAAGCTATTTAAAACGGCTACCAAAAGATTTTCATCCGCTAACACAAGAGCCGTATTATTTAAATCTTTAGTATTTAAGTTATTTTTTAGTAATTCTGATGCTATCTTAGCCTGACCAATTTCTTTTGGAACTGCAATAACATTTATTTCTTTAGGGTTTTGAAAATGTTTAGCAATAGTATCTTTATCGAATTTATACCAACTAGCATATTTCCTTAAAAACAAGCCTGCTTCTTGGTTTTTATCAGAAAAGTAGTATTCATCCACATCCCAAATCAGCTCAGCTTGTTTAGATTCATAAAGCGAACGAATTATTTTTTCTTCGGAAAGTGTAAGAGCATTAAAGCCGGCAAATATTAGTTTATCCCAATGTTGCTCTTGCATCAATTCTTGAATATTCTCGGCTACATACCGGTAAGCTAAACCATTATATGCTGTATTTTGACTTAAAATCCGTTGAGTAAAATATTGATAATAGTCATTTAATTTATGAAAGAAAGCTAAATAGTTTTTCTGAAAATCCGTAAGGTCTTTTATTCCTAAATTCCATTCTCTAATAGCATAATCATCACTTAAATAATTAAA
>Ga0164318_10003607_pt1 | contig 14702 bp, 10 predicted proteins | sample GuaBasSedimGuay9_FD_113734 | JGI IMG/M metagenome (GOLD analysis project Ga0164318, IMG submission 113734) | Subseafloor sediment microbial communities from Guaymas Basin, Gulf of California, Mexico - Guay9, Core 4571-4, 0-3 cm | ecosystem: Environmental > Aquatic > Marine > Hydrothermal vents...
TAATTCCCCGCTAAGGCGGGGCAGGCTATGCGTTTTTTCTTTGTTGGAATTGAGGCGTCGAACTTTGAAGCTGTATGTTTATACTGCAAGAGGTTTGTAACTGCCTGTCCCGAACTTTTTTCGGGAAAAAGTCCGGCAAAGAAAAAATGCACCTTTGGTAAATTTATCGTTTTTTAATATTTTCACTATTTTGGTTTAAGATACATATTGATAGATAATTAACAAAGTATTTAATAAATTTATGAATTAATCAGGCTAATAATTAATAGAGGTAGCCTATAAAATAAGCATAATCTTTTTTGTAACAGCTATAGTTAAATTACTTCATGACCCGCAACTTCAAAAAATACACAGTAAATATTCTGGATAAGCCTTTTATTAAAAACAGTCATAGTTTTGCTAAAACTGCTGAATTAACATATTTTGATGATAAAGAAGAAGTTATAGAACAAGATGTTATTGGCTACCTTGATATTGAGGATATATATAGTAAAATTGACAATAATGAACCCATTAATCTTGATAACTCTTATATAAAAGAATTTTCATTATCAAATTACAGGTCGTCACGAAAAAAGAGTCCAGATGAATTAATTATTTTAATAAACTTTTCAGCTGAAAATTCTTTTTTTGATGGTGATAAAAAGAAAGCACCGCTTGATTTTACCTATTCTGATTTCCAGGGTGAAGTAAATTTCAGAAACTGTATTTTTTCTGGCTCAGAACATGTTTTATTTGACTTCTCGCATTTTCAACAGAATGTATATTTTGATCATGCATTATTTAACTTTTTAAATGTATCCTTCTCAAATTCTGAATTTGGCTTTGGAAATGTATCTTTTAAAAATGTAATTTTTCAAGAAGGTAATAAAAAGTTTGAAAATGTAAACTTTGGTGATGGCGAAGTATTATTTTTAAATGCTGAGTTTAACGACGGTGATGTAATTTTCACAAATTCTAAATTTGGTGAAGGCAAAGTCTCATTTAAAGTTGCAAGGTTTGGTAGTGGACGAATTGATTTCACTAAAACTAATTTTGGAAAAGGTGAAGTAGCTTTTGAAAAAGTAGAGTTTGGCGATGGTAATGTAAATTTTAGAAATACCGTATTTGGTAATGAAAATATTGAATTTACTCGCTGTGAATTTGGTAATGGTGATATTTCATTTATTAGTGCTCATTTTGGAAATGGTGATGTTTCTTTTGCAGGAACAGAGTTTGGAAATGGAAAACTATCCTTTAAACTAGCACATTTTGGAGTAGGCAAACTTGATTTTCATTATGCACATTTTGGAGTAGGTGATGTTATTTTTGAAAGAACCCAGTTTTCAGAAGGTATTGTAGATTTTAGAGCTGTTGATTTTGGTATTGGCAGAATTACTTTTAACAGGGCGCTTTTTGGTGATGGAGAAGTCATTTTTGAAGCCAGCGAACTAAAAAAAGGTAGAATTACTTTCAGACGAACTATTTTTGGAGTTGGTATTTTTAATTTTGAGATGGCAGATTTTAAAAATGCTGAATTAATAATTGATGATGTAAACTTTGGACAAGGTAAGGTTTCATTTAAACAATCAAAATTTGGTCTACTCTCCCTTGAGTCTTCGCAAATGAATAATTATTTTGATTTAAGGGTTGAGGAATGTGGGAAATTAGATTTATCAAATACAATTGTAAAAGATATTATTGATATTGACTCCTCTGATTTTAAAACCGATATCAAAGCTTTAGATCTTTCTGGTATACGTTTATTAGGTAGAATTTATATTGATTGGAAACAAAATGATGTAAAAAGCCTTATTTTGAATCAAAATACCAGCAATATGAATAAGGCTGAACAATTTAGGGTTTTAAAAGAAAATTACAACCTTATTGGTCAATACGATTATGAAGATGGTGCATATGTTGAATTCAAACGATTAGAATCAAAATCTCAACTTGAAGAGTCACAAACTAAAAAATTAATTCCTCGAATTTGGGATAATATTAGCTATTTCTTCCGATTAGTTGTATTTGATAAAGTAGGCTTATATGCTACAGACCCAATTCGGGTTTTATTAAGCATGACGGTAATGTTTCTACTTTTTAGTATCGTGTATATTATCCTACCTCTTATGTTTCATGATACACAAATAATTTCCTCACTCTATGACGCAGGTGATCCAAGAGATTTGAGCTTAATAGAAAAGGGATTTTATCACAGTGCAATAACCTTTCTTACCATTGGATATGGTGATTATTACCCTTCTGGTATTATTAGATGGCTTTCAGGTATTGAAGGTTTTATTGGTTTATTTTTAATGTCTTATTTTACGGTTGCCTTTGTTCGAAAAATATTAAGGTAATAAGAGGAACAAAAAATCTATAATTTCTGAGACTATTCAGACCAATTATTCTTCCATTTCACCAAGAATATGATCAATTTCTTTTTCAGTACTATGAAGTTTTTCTTTACAATTCTTAATTAACTCACTTGCACGCTTTACATTAACTGAAAGTTCATCAATATCTAATTCCTCATTTTCGAGTTTCTGCATAATTTGTTCAATTTCCAGAACAGCATCTCTATAACTTGTTTTCTTCTTTGCCATGATTATTTTTCACCCTATAATTATTCGCAAATACTAAATATTTTACTAATAGAAGTTCATTAAGCCTATCACATCTCTCCTATTACAATTATTCAATCCTAAATCCAATCACCAAAATATCATCAATTTGTTCAATATCACCACGCCATGCAAGTAATCTGTCATGAAGCATAATTTCTTGCACATCCATCGGCGTTTCCTGCATTTCTATAATCATATTTTTAAATTGGCGCGATTTAAATTTCTTTCCATCCGGTCCACCAAACTGATCAATAAATCCATCAGAAAAGATATAAAAAGAATCATCTTTTTGGAAATCCACAAAGTGATTAACAAAAGGTTTATCCTGATTAAAGGAAACACCAATAGGCATTCTATCTGCCTTATACTCAATTAATTCTCCCTTCCGTATAAGATATAGTGAGTTAAAAGCTCCTGCATAATCAATATTCGATTTATCATAATCAATAATACAGATGGCGATGTCCATTCCATCTTTTGTTTCATTTTCACCACCTGTTTGATGCAATGTATTAATTACATGATGCCTTAACTGATTTAAAATTTCATTAGCTGTAGGTACTTCTTTTTCTTTAGCAACAATTTCACTTAAAAAAGCAGAGCCTAACATACTCATGAATGCACCAGGTACACCATGCCCTGTACAGTCAGCTGCAACAATTACTGCTTTATTTCCACGCTGATGAAACCAGTAATAATCACCACTTACAATATCTCGTGGCAAGTATAAAACAAAATGTTGAGGTAAGGCATTTGTAATAGCCTCTTTAGGTGGTAAAATTGCTTTTTGAATTCTACTTGCATAAAGTATGCTGTCCGTTATCTCCTTTTTTTGTAATGTAATCTCATCTCTTTGTAATTCTGCTCTATTTTTTTGTTTTACAATTTCATCTCTTTGAGCAAGTATTTCTTCTTGTTTTTGAAGTAATTCTTCATTTTTTTCCACAACTTCAACGGTTCTAACTTTTACAAGTCTTTCAAGTTCTTCATTTTGACGCTGAAGAGCAAGGTTTCGCCATTTAACAAGTCCATAAACTAATAATGCAATCATTAAGAATACAGAAACAATAAACCACCATTCTAGCCAAATAGGTTTGTCTATTCTAAATTCTATTTGTTTATAATAACTCCATATGCCATCATTACCTTTAGTTCTATAATTAAATACGTACTTCCCGGGTGGAAGGTTCGGATATTGGGCTATATATTTTTTTCCTTTTGATGCTCCATAATCATTCTCCAGACCTTTCATAAAGAATTCATACTCAACAGATTTTTCATCCTTAAAAGAGAGGCCTGTTAATTCAAATGTAAGATTATTTTCATTATATTTAAGACCATGTCTTAAATAGTTAATTCCGACTTCATTTCCATTAAGCGTAATTCTTTCTATTTTGCCTTCAGGAGTGTATTTTACATCCCGTTTCTTTTTTATATCAAAAGTTGAAATTCCATGATAGCTACCAATCCACAATAATCCTCTTTCATCCAAAAATAGTCCATCAATAGCTATTTCATTACCTTGAAGACCATCTTTTGAATCTATTGAAAGCTCAATTTTATTATTACTTTTATTATAATATAAAAAGCCATGATTTGTTCCTAACCAAAGATAATCATTATTGTTTGCCTTTAGAATTGCATTAATAACAATATTTGATAAGCTTAAATCAATTTTTTCATATTCATCATCTTCAAATTTTCCAAGACCATTTTCTGAACCTACCCATAATATATCATCATCAGCACATAATGACCAAACAATATTACCAATATCATGTAGTCTGTCAAAATCATTCCCATTAAAACTCACCAAGCCAGTTTTGTTCCCTCCAACAATCATATCATCATACTCAACCAACTGATAAACTAATGAGGTTGAATTATTTGATAATGTAACTGGTTCTGATTTAAAATTCTCTAAATAGTATATATTACCAACTAAGCCTGTTAAAAGGAAAAGCTCATTTTGTGATGAAACAAAGATATTTTCAAGATGCTGCAAAGGCTTTTTAAAGATATTTTTATTAATAATTTTTAATTTGTCAACATCTATCTCATAAAGCCCCATATTGCTGGCAATTATAATATTACCATTGGGAAGCTTACTAACTACATAAGATTTTTCATCATGATTAAATGATTCGGTAAAATTTTCAAGTTTTTCTTTTAAGACATAAACATGTTTGTTCATACTTAACCAGATGCGGTTTTTGCTGTCTTCAATTATAGAACTTATGTAACTATTAATTACCTCAGGATATAATAGTCTTAAACTTTTATTAGTAAGTTTTTGAATTCCACCGGAATAACCAATCCAAAAGTTTTCCTCTTTATCTTTTGCAAAAGATAAAATTCTTTGTTTCATCAAACCAACATTTTCATCATAAATTATTGGTTTTTGTTCAAGTGTAATTAACTGGAATATTTTAGCATCTGATATAAACCATATTATTCCATTTTTTGTTTGTACTATTGATTTTACGATATCATTTTTTGGTAAATTTAACTGTTCGTTTATATTTTTGCCAAGCCCTTGTTCATCATAATTGTTAAGATCCACAATATGAATACCACTAATAGTAGATATCCACATTTGGTTGTCCTCATCAATAAATACATAATAACTAGGTTCTCTGGATATTTTATGAACTTTAAACTCATTATCCAAACTGAAAAGTCCTTCTTTAGATGCAATATAAGTTATTCCCTGATTGCTCATTGTAAGTGAATATACTTTCCTGGGAAGATTTAAATTTTCCTTGTTAAGCATTCGCTCGTCACCATCAAATGAGTATTTAGCAATACCATCATCTCCAAAGAACCATTTATTACCTTTAAAATCAATAAAAATTTTCCTAAAAGAAAAACCGGTAAAAATATTGTTTATTTTATTATTTTCTAAAATTGAAACTCCATCAAGCGTGGTAAAAAACATGGTTCCATCTTTATCCTGTGCAATATCAAAAACTGAATTGGAATAAAAGCCTTTGGTTTTATCATAAACTTTCATTTCTCTTCCGTTATACTTTACTGCACCGGAATGTGTACCAAACCACATGTAATTATCTTTATCCTGAAAAATTGCCAATACATCTTCCTGTGGGAGACCTTCCTTTGTACCATAAAAAACAAATGGAAAAACACCCGGCTGATAAGTTTCCTGTAGTACAGTCAAGTAGTTTTCAGTTGATTTGAACTTCATACCCGTCTGAATCTTAAAATACTTATCAAGAATACCATTTTTTTTGGCATAATCAATAAACTCAAGTATTTTTCGTCGCAATTTTGGTTGGTTCTTTTTTATTGCCCAACCATCCTTTCCTACCTGACCAATTACAAATTTAGCTTCCAGATTTGAATATTCATTAATTTGAAAAACTGCATCCGATCCAATCGCATAATCTGCTTTTCCAGAACTAATATCTCGTAAAAAGTTATTTCCTTCAGTAAAATAGTAGTTATTTATATTATTGTCTATTAAAATAACTTCTTGCGCTGATCCTTTAGAAGTTACTCCTCTGAATTTTTTCAGATCGTTAAGAGAATTAATTTTTACATTTTTTCGACCTATAACAACTTGTGCATAAGGAATAAACGGAATAATATTCACCTTTTTTTGTCGAGACTCCAGAGGGATAATAATTTCACAAGCTACATCAAAATAGTTAAACCATTCTGGTGTGTATGAACTATCCTTAAGTTCTTCTCCGTTTGCATTTTCGAAATATTTAGAAAAATAGGGTGTGTATTTAATTTCCAGTTCAACATCTATAAATTTTGCAAATTCTTCTGCCAGGTATGTATTAAACTGTTTTTTGTCTTTGTTATATACCATTAAACGGTCACGTAAGGCAACGATTAATTTTCCTGACTCAATAATTTCATCTAAATCACGCTGAAGAGTAGTTACATTTTGTGTTTGTGAATAAGAACTAATTATTTCGTAATATGTATTATAGTCAATATCATATTGTTTGGTAAATAACTCATTTAATTTCCCATTACCTTTTATTGTTTCAAAAAAGTTATTGATTTCATCTCTTAATTCTGTATTACCTTTCTTTACAGCCCAGCCAGCTTTTTTAATCGGCGCAACCGGAAATGCAATTTTAAAATCTTTACTTACTTTTATAGTCTCCAAAGCATTATATGCAATGGTTATGTAACCATCAACGTCACCCTTCTTCAGCAAATCTATTGATTCCTTTTCCGATTTTGTTTTAATAAAATTTATACCTCCACCAATTCTATTGTTTATTGCCTCAATATGTGTTTCATAGCTTGTATTTTCTAAAAAAGCAATCGTTAAGCCTTTTAAATCCTCATATGATCTCAAATTTTCAGAATCACTTGGAACTATAAGCAAATCACTTAGTTGAAGAATACCGGCATAATCAAAGAATTTTTTTCTCCACTCATATTGATAAATTGTACCGCAAATAAAATCGGCTTTACGTAGTGCATCAGGAACATAATTAATTCTTGGTGTAGTCTGGAAATTATTAGGTATAACTCCATCATTTGAAAAAGTTTCTTCCCATTTTACAGGAACAACTTCCATTTCTACATTTAAAAATTTGGCAAACTCAAATGCAAACTTATAATTAACACTATTAAGACTACTTTCGGTAAAGGCCACACGTATTTTACCACTTTCTTTTATTTGCTGTAATGACTGACTGAATACCAGCATATTACTAAACAAATAAACAAAAGAAAATAGAATAAGTTTTTTTAATCTAATTTTATTTAAAATTTTATAAGTCAATGTTTTAATTGAGTAAAATAAATAATACAATTTGTAAAAATTAATTATAGCAATATTTGTACCATCAAAGTGAGTTTCATAAGAAATAAGTCCATTAATTTACAGCAAATTATTAAAGTATTTATTTGTTCTATATCTTAAATCCTAAAATCAATATATCATCAATTTGCTCTAAATCCTCTTTCCAGTCCTCATATACTTTTAATAATTTAGCTTTTTGTTCCGGCATTGTAAAAGTATGAATTTCTAACAATAGTTTTTTGAACTTATTTATAAGGAACTTTCTTCCATCAAAACCACCAAATTGATCAAGATAACCATCTGTAAACAAATAAAATTTATCAGTATTGGTAATTTTAATAATTTGATTAGTAAACTTTTTTCCTTTGTGATGAATACCAATTGGCATTTTGTCACCTTTTAGCTCTATTAATTCAGCCTGGTTATTATTTTCACCTTCTCTAATGATTATTAGTGGATTATAAGCCCCGGCAAATTGAATTTCTTTTGCTGATTTATCAATAATACAAAAAGCGATATCAATACCATCCCTATTTTCTGATTTATTACCTTTTCTGTTTAGTGATTCTTTTAAAAGATTTCTAAGTTTATCCAAAATCTCTCCAGCATTAATATTATCAGACTCCTTAACCACTTCATTTAAGAAAGAAATTCCAAGCAAGCTCATAAATGCTCCAGGGACACCATGTCCGGTAGAATCAGCAACTGCTAAGAATATTTTATCCTTTATAGCTTTTAACCAGTAAAAATCTCCACTTACAATATCCTTTGGCTTATTGAAAAGAAAATAATCTAAAAAAAGCTCTGAGAAAATATCTTCATGTGGAAGTAAGGCTTGTTGAATTCTTGATGCATACTGAATACTGTCATTTATTTTTTGATTTTTCTTAGCTATTTCTTTAAGTTGGGTAGTAGCAAGTTCATTTTGCGATTGTAAATTTTCCTTTTGGCTTATTATTTCTTCATGATACAATAACAGCTTCTCGTTTTTCTCATTAATTTGATCTTTTTGCTCTTTTAACTGAAAATTATCTTTCTTTTTTATACGATAGGCTCTAAATATAATAAAAGCCAAAATTAATAAAAATGATAATCCTCCAAATAGTAAATAATTAATTATTTTTTGCCTATTTAATTCTTTTAATGTATTTAATTTTTCAATCTGAGTTTCAAGTTCAAGCTCTTTTTGATGTTTTTCAAACTCAAATTGCAACTGAAGTTCAATTATTTTATTACTATTCTTTTCATTTGTAAGACTATCTTTCATTTGCTCATACAATAAGCTGTAATTATACGCTTTAGCAAATTTAAACCATAAAGCATATACAAGGCTTTGTTCTTTATAAATTTGCTTAATATTTAAGCGTAATTTCAGTTCTTTAGCAATTATTAATGCTTTTTCAAAATATTGTATTGCTTCACTATATTGATTAATATCTTTATAATATGTACCTATTGCGTAGTATGCAAAGCTAATTCCGGGTTTACTGTCAATTTCTTTATATATTTCAAGGCTTTGGATATAATAATCATAAGCCTGTTTTCTTTTTTCTAAAACCTGATAAAGTTCACCTATACTTAAAGTAGTTGCTGCCACACCTTTTTTTGCTTGAAATCCTTTTCTTATTTCAAGTGCCTGAAAGTAATATTCAAGAGCCTTTGTATATTGTTCCTGCGTACTTAGTACAAAACCAATATTATGTAATACATTAGATAATTTTAGTTTATTCTGAACTTCAGTATATAAAATAAGTGCCTTCTGATAATTTTTTAACGCATTATCAAATTCCTTTTGTTTTTCGTTAAGTGCACCAATATTATTATATACATCGGCTATTCCACTCTTATCTTTTAATTCTTCCCTTATTTTTAGGACTTCAATATAATATTCAATTGCCTGATTGTAGTTTCCTTGCTGCTGAAAAATATTAGCTATATTGTTTAAAGAGTTGGCAAAACCATCCTTATTATTTGTTTTTTCATCAATCGCCAAAGAATTCTCAAAATGTTCAACAGCTTTAATAAATTCCCCTTTCTGGTCATAAATCACTCAAAGATTATTGTTACAGCTTGAACTACCTTTGCTATTATCAATTGATATAAAAATGTCCAATGCTTTTAAATGGTATGTCTCAGATTTTTTATAATCTCCGGTAAAAAGATAAATAATTCCAATATTTTTCAGTGCAATAGCCTGTAACTTGTATTTTTTTGTCTGAATTGCCAAATTTAAAGCTTTGTTACCATACTCTAGGGCTTTTTGCCCATCTGTCGACTTTAGATCCCAACAAATATCCAGCATAAGCTTAATTCGGAGGCTATCAATTTCAGTTTTTTTTAATTCTTGCTCAAGACTATCCGTTTTTAACTGGGCAAACACATTAAATGTGAAGTTTGAAAATAATAAAAAAACAATGAAGTAAAATTTTGAAAGCTTTTGCATCGTATTCAAAAATAAAATAATTCATTTTTACAATTAATGGCTAAAATAAATATTTTTACTCAATTAAGAGTATAATAATGAGGGTATTTATTTTTTAGTATTTGGTTTCTTCAATCTCTTACAAATGTATTGTAATTGTAATATTCTATCCCTATTAATTTATGTAACTTTCGCTTTATAAATGGATTTTATAAGCTGTAAATCTTTCGCAAAAAAAAGAACCCTGATTAAGGGTTCTTGACAATAAATTATTTTATTTTCAAAATATTTTTCTAAGCTGAATAATTTTCCGCTAAGGCGGGGCAGGCAATTGATAAGGTTTCTACCTTTAGCTCATGCGTAGCATAATTAATCAAGCTAATAAGGAATTTTATTAATATCAAGTCCTGTATCTATAATATAATCGTCAATATCTTCTTCCATATCCACATCATTTTCATCAAAATGCCAGTTAACAACTACTTCTCCTCCATCATCCTCATAATCTTTTAATAAATTAAGAATATCTAAAATACTACGAGAGGTACTTGTATTAAAATATGAAAGCTTAATTATTAAAGCCATTGGTCCTTTAACGTCTTCAATGTAGTTATCCAGCCAGTCAACTAAGTGTCTGTAAAACTCCACAGTATCCTCTAAAAAAGATTCACCTGTAATTTCACATATTCCCGTTTTTGCATTAAAATTTACTGAAGGAATAAAAAAGTTTTTATGAGAACCTTCAATTTCAAGATTTTCCATCATTATTATTATTTATCTATTTTTACAGCTATCGAGAAAAATGAATGATCATCATCCACAGGGTTTACTTCAATATCCAATGGATTAGCAGAAGTAAGAGCAACCTGTATCAACCCTATGTGGGCTCCTCCTCTTTTTCCCGGAGGTAGTTTTCGTTGTTGCCTTTTATACTCTCTTAATTCCTCCCTATCTAGTGAGTTAATAATTTCACTTTTTTCAATTATTGAAACAATATCATCGTTTTGAACTAAATTACCTGTCATAAACATATAACAATCAGCCAATTCATTAATCAGCACCATTCCTGTACCAATTTCTTTATTATTTAGTAATATACTTTTTTCTGCTGAATAGTACGATATATTTTGTGCTAATTCAACAAATATCTTAAACACCTTTCTACTTGCTTTAGGACTTTCCTTAAGTAAGCCTTCAATGTAAGTTCCAAATGCCTGTAAAATTTGATCATCAATTGGTCCTTTGTAAGATAAAGGTGTATTTTTATCCAACGACCTATGAAAATCTAAAAGATTTATATCTTTTCTATAATGCATTTTTCAATAATTTATTTGTAAAAACGATTAGCATTAATTTGCAACCAAATTTATTTTTAAATTAGTCTCAATCATAAAATCTTCAATTTCTTCTAACTCATCCTCAATATCTTCTTCCTCTGCATCATAAAACCAATTAACTTCTATAGTTCCATCATCATCCTTATACTTTCTAAGAATATTAAGAATATCAATAATACATTTTGATGAGCTTGTATTAAAATACCTTAGCTTAAAATTAAAAGTAATTGGTTTATCAATTTCTACGGTATATTGTTTTAACCAACTAAAAAGAGGGGAATAAAATTCAATAGTATCCTCCAAATACGATTCTCCTGCCAGTTCACAAATTCCACTATCTGCATTGAAATCTACAGTAGGAATAAAATTTACACCATGTTGTCCAGTGATTTTGATATTTTCCATACAGTTAATTAATTTTTATTTACTCTGACATTTAAAATATAAAACGAGTTATCATCGTCAACAGGAACCACACTGTATTCTAATGGAAAATCAGCAGTAAGTGCGACTTGCACTAAACCAATATTTCCACCACCGGGAATTCCTGAGGGCATATTTCTTAATTTTCTTTTATATTGTCTTAATTTTTGTCTGTCTAAAATATTTATTGTTTCACATTTTTGAATAACTGGTAGAATTTGCTTTCTTTCAATTAGGTTTCCAGTTGAAAAACTATAGTGATCATCAAACTCTCTTAACATTAATATCCCCACACCAAACAAACCACCTTCATCATTCTTTTGCTTTTCAGCAGAGTAGTATGAAATATTTTGAGCCAATTCAATAAATATTTTAAATAACTTTTTACTTACCCTTGGGTTATTCGACAACGAGTATTCAATATTTTCTGCTATAATAGACAATACCTGGGCATCAAAGGGTCCATTATATGAAATAATCGTACTGTTAATCAAATCTGTGTACATTTGGTAAGCATTTTCAGCTGTATTCATTAAGAAATCTTCTTTTTAAATTATCAACAATACTACTACTATTTTCATGCCATACTATAAATGTAAACAATAATATTTATGTTGTTAAATATTGAACACTTTAAGTACAATATTATATAATTATTTTTATATTTTAAATTAAATTAGTGATTTCTTGTTTTATTTATGCGGTAAAAATAATAAAATTCAAAAATATGAAAGAATGTTTTTTAATATTAAATAAATTATTTTTCAAAAAAACGAAAAATATAGCTTCCTTTATTAAAAACATTTTAGATTTATCAGAGAATAAACTTCCTGTAAGGATAATTAAAAGCTATATTATGGTATATTATTATATTCTTTTAGTTAAGATTATATATTTTATCATATTTTAACATAATATGTCAAAGGATTAATCTATTTTTGTGCCCTTTTATAAAAATCAAGAAACTATGCAAAATATTCGAAATATTGCCATTATTGCCCATGTTGACCATGGTAAAACAACTTTGGTAGATAAAATGTTAATTGCCACCGGACAGTTTAAGGATCATGAAAAACCAGGTTCTTTAATCATGGATAGCAATGATCTGGAAAAGGAACGTGGAATTACCATACTTTCAAAAAATGCCTCAGCTTCATATAAGGGTGTTAAAATTAACATTATAGATACACCAGGTCACGCTGATTTTGGTGGTGAAGTAGAAAGAGTTTTGAACATGGCTGATGGAGTTTTGCTATTAGTTGATGCGTTTGAAGGGCCCATGCCTCAAACACGTTTTGTTTTACAGAAAGCACTTTCATTAGGGTTAAAGCCAATTGTTGTAATAAACAAGGTAGATAAACAAAATTGTAATCCGGAATTAGTTCAGGAACAAGTATTTGATTTAATGTTTAACCTGGATGCAACTGAAGATCAATTAGATTTTCCTACAATTTATGGTTCAGCTAAAAATGGCTGGATGGCTGACGATTGGAAAAATGTAGGTACTAATATTACTCCTTTACTAGATGCAATAATTGAACATATTCCAGCACCAAAATACAATAAAGGTCCTGCTCAATTATTAATTACTGCTTTATCATACTCAAGTTATGTTGGACGTATTGCTATTGGCAGATTACACAGAGGAGAGCTAAAAGTAGGAATGCAAGTTTCATTAATGAAAAAGGATGGTTCTGCTGTACGTTCTAAACTTAAAGAACTATTTATATATGAAGGGCTTAGTAGAAAAAGTGTAGAACAAGTTGGCTCAGGTGAAATTTGTGGTGTAGTAGGTATTGAAGGTTTTGATATTGGCGACACAGTTGCTGATTTTGAAAACCCTGAGGCATTAGATCCGGTTGCTATTGATGAACCAACAATGAGTATGGTTTTTACAATTAATGACTCCCCATTTTTTGGTCAGGATGGAAAATTTGTAACTTCTCGACATTTAAAGGATCGTTTAAATAAGGAATTAGAGAAGAATTTGGCATTAAGGGTTAAAGAAACAGATTCTGCTGATAAATTTACTGTATTTGGAAGAGGCGTTTTACATTTATCGGTATTGATAGAAACTATGCGTCGTGAAGGCTATGAACTACAGGTTGGACAGCCCCAAGTATTATTTAAAGATATTGACGGACAAAAAAATGAACCTATTGAAGAAATGACCGTTGATGTTACTGAAGAGTTTTCAGGAAAGGTAATTGATTTGGTAACTATGCGAAAAGGTGAAATGCTAAGCATGGAAACAAAATCTGACAGAGTGCATTTAGAATTTAAAGTACCTTCACGTGGAATTATCGGTTTAAGAACAAGAATGCTTACTGCAACTAATGGTGAAGCAGTTATGTCGCACCGATTTATCGGATATGAACCTTTTAAGGGTGAAATACCTAAAAGACAGAATGGTTCATTAATAGCAATGGAAGCAGGACAGGTTTTTGCTTATGCTCTTGACAAACTACAGGATAGAGGTAAGTTTTTTATTGCACCTACACAAAAGGTTTATGCAGGTCAGGTAATTGGTGAAAGTTCTAAAAGTGGCGATATTGTTGCTAATGTTTGTAAAGCAAAAAAACAAACAAATATGCGTGCTTCGGGTGCCGATGATAAAACAAGAATTGCCCCTCCTATTATTTTTAGTCTTGAAGAAGCTTTAGAATATATACAGGGAGATGAATATGTTGAAATAACACCAGCGACTTTTCGTATACGTAAAATACTTTTAAACGAAGTTGACCGTAAAAGGCAAAGTAAAGTAACAGGATAGAGATTGGTAATAAGTGTATTGTTTTGCACTTTATTGAAATACAGCAGTCTTCAGTTCTCATTAGTTTTGCTACAGAATACTGAAGACTGCCAACTTCTACATATATTAAAATAAGTTTTGGCTCAGGTTTAAATATCCTGTATTTAATATTCTGATTATTCGTTTATTTGGTGATTTTATCATCACCGAATAACCAAATAAACATATCACTAATATACAAAAATCTAATTATTAAACAATTAAGTATCCACAGAATATCTAAACTACAGCCTAAGTATTTTACAAAAAAACAAATTGAAACATACGAGACAGACTCAAATTATGGTTCTATAATTACTTTCCCTGCTGA
>Ga0164318_10003608_pt1 | contig 14702 bp, 12 predicted proteins | sample GuaBasSedimGuay9_FD_113734 | JGI IMG/M metagenome (GOLD analysis project Ga0164318, IMG submission 113734) | Subseafloor sediment microbial communities from Guaymas Basin, Gulf of California, Mexico - Guay9, Core 4571-4, 0-3 cm | ecosystem: Environmental > Aquatic > Marine > Hydrothermal vents...
AGAAAAGGAGTGAAGCAGATGGCCAAGCAGAAATTCGAGAGGAAGAAGCCGCACGTGAACGTGGGGACGATTGGCCACGTGGATCACGGCAAGACGACGTTGACCTCTGCCATAACGAAGGTGCAGAGCGAGAAGGGGATGGCGGAGTTTCAGTCGTACGACTATATAGCGCGGGCGTCTGCGGCGCAGGGTCGGCGCAACGAGATGAAGATATTGACGATAGCGACGAGCCACGTGGAGTACGAGACGGACAAGCGGCATTATGCGCACGTGGACTGTCCCGGGCACGCGGACTACATCAAGAACATGATCACGGGGGCGGCGCAGATGGACGGGGCGATTTTGGTGGTATCTGCGGAGGACGGTCCGATGCCGCAGACGCGGGAGCACATATTGCTGGCGCGGCAGGTGAACGTGCCGGCGATGGTGGTGTTTTTGAACAAGGCGGACGCGGTGGACGACGAGGATCTGCTGGAGCTGGTGGAGTTGGAGGTGAGGGATTTGCTGAGCACCTACAATTTCCCCGGGGACAAGATACCGGTGATAGCGGGCAGCGCGTTGAAGGTGATGCAGGACGACGACGCCGACGGCAAGTGGAAGGGGAAGATCGAGGAGTTGCTGAAGGCGATGGACGAGTACATACCGGAGCCGGTGAGGGACGTGGACAAGCCGTTTTTGATGCCGGTGGAGGACGTGTTCACGATATCCGGTCGCGGCACGGTGGCGACGGGACGAGTGGAGCGAGGGATCGTGAAGGTGGGGGACACGGTGGAGATAGTGGGTTTCAAGGAGACGCAGAAGACGGTGGTGACGGGTGTGGAGATGTTCCGCAAGCTTCTGGACGAGGGGCGTGCGGGCGACAACATCGGGACGCTGCTGCGCGGAGTGAAGCGAGACGAGATCGAGCGTGGGCAGGTATTGGCGAAGCCCGGGAGCATCACGCCGCACACGAAGTTCAAGGCGGAGGTGTACGTGTTGACGAAGGAGGAGGGGGGTCGGCACACGCCGTTTTTCAAGGGGTACCGGCCGCAGTTTTACTTCCGGACGACGGACGTGACCGGGAGCGTGAAGTTGCCGGAGGGAGTGGAGATGGTGATGCCCGGCGACAACGTGGGCATCGAGGTGGAGCTGATCACGCCCATAGCGATGGAGAAGGAGCTGAGGTTCGCCATTCGCGAGGGCGGGCGCACGGTGGGTGCCGGCGTCATCACCGAGATACTGGAATAGCCGGAAACAACCGGGTGGTAGTTACAGAGGTGGTACCATGAACCGCGTGATAGTCACACTGGAATGCACGGAATGCAAGAACCGCAACTACACCACCACCAGGAACAAGAAGAAGCACGCGGAGAAGTACCGGCTCAAGAAGTACTGCCCCTTTTGCCGCAAGCACGTGGAACACAAGGAGTCCAAGTAGGGCGGCGGGCCGGTCCCGGCGCCCGGTATGGGTCAGTAGCTCAACGGGTAGAGCAACGGTCTCCAAAACCGTAGGCTGAGGGTTCGAGTCCTTCCTGGCCCGTGATGCGAGGGAGGCGGAAGGCCGGGTTGGTCTTCCGGAAAAGAAAGAAGGCAGGGAGAATCCATGGGTTCCAATCGTCGCTGGGTAGCGCTGGCATTCACCTCTTTCGGGGTGTTGTTGTGGGTGCTGTTGTCGAAGTTCCTGAGTGCCATGCTGGATGTTTTCGCCGTGGCCGACTGGGACCTGCAGCTGATCGGCGAGCGTTTCACCCTGACCACCATGATCGGGCTGGTGGTGGCCCTGAGCGCCACCCTGCTGGCCTGGCGCAACCAGAAACTCACCGATCTTTCCAACGAGGTGGTGGTGGAACTGAAAAAGGTCACCTGGCCCAATGCCCAGGAGACGCGCAGCGCCACCGTGGTGGTCATCATCACCGTTTTCATCATGGCCTTCTTCCTGGGAATTTTCGACATCTTCTGGTCAAGCTTGATGGATTTTATCTATCCCAGCATGCAGATGGGTTAGGAGCGGTACAGACCAGTAATCTCACCGGCCGGGCCGGGCAAGCCGGAGGTCGTACTCGCAAGGAACGGTGCCGCGGGCACCACGGAGTGTTATCGGGATGAAAGACACTGGAAACGGCCAGGACGACCTGGAAAAGCAGCAGCAGCCACAGCAGCCGCCACCCGGCCAGGAACCGGGAAGGGAGGCGGTCGCAGCGGGTGCGCCCGAACCGGCCGCGGCAGAGCCGCCTCGGGCCGCCCCGGAGGAAGCGGCTGCCGCCACTGCTACCGCTGCCGAGGGTACCCCGGCAGCCGAAGCCGGCGAGGAGACCCCGGCCGGCGAGGGGGAGGCGGCCACGGAACAACAGCCGGAGGCGCCGGCCGAGCACGACCAGCCGCAGCCTCCCAGCGAACGCGAGGCCCCGCTGGCGCCCGACGGCACTCCCAAGAGGTGGTATGTCGTGCACACCTACTCGGGATACGAGAACAAGGCCCGCCTGGCGCTCGAGGAGCGCATCAAGCGCGAGAAGATGGCGGCCTACTTCGGCCAGTTGCTGGTGCCCACCGAGGAAGTGGTGGAGATCAGGCGCGGCAAGCGCCGCACCTCCAAGCGTCGCTTCTTTCCCGGCTACATGCTGGTGCAGATGGCCATGAACGAAAAGACCTGGTACCTGGTCAAGTCCACCCCCAAGATCACCGGCTTCGTCGGCGATTCCACCACCCCCCCGCCGGTTCCCGAGGAGGAGGTGGCCCGGGTGACTTCCCAGATCGCCGAGGGTGGCGAACGGGTGATAACCAGGGTGTCTTACGAGAAGGGCGACGCGGTGCGCGTCACCGATGGTCCCTTCGCCAACTTCAACGGGGTTGTTGACGAGGTCGACCAGGAAAAGGGCAAGCTGCGGGTGCTGGTAAGCATCTTCGGCCGCGCCACCCCGGTCGAAATGGATTTCATGCAGGTGGAAAAAACCTGATCCGTAGAAGCAGGAGAAAGAACCATGGCAAAGAAAGTAGTGGGAATGATCAAGCTGCAGATCCCGGCCGGGCAGGCCAACCCCTCGCCCCCGGTGGGTCCGGCGCTGGGCCAGCACGGCGTCAACATCATGGAGTTCTGCAAGGTCTTCAACGCCCGCACCCAGAACCAGCAGGGGATGATCATTCCCGTGGTAATAACCGTGTACCAGGACCGGTCCTTCACTTTCATCACCAAGACTCCGCCGGCCTCGGTGCTGCTGCGCAAGGCCGCCGGGCTGGAGAAGGCCAGCCACAACCCCGGCAAGGAAGTGGCCGGCAAGGTCACCCGTTCCCAGGTCAAGGAGATTGCCGAGTTGAAGATGCCGGACCTGAACGCGGTCGACATCGAGGCGGCCATGCGCATCATCGAGGGTACCGCCCGCAGCATGGGAGTGCAGGTGGTGGATTGATCGTACCCCTAACCAGGCAGGAGCAGGTTCACTGGAGGCCTGCGCATACTGCCGGGAGGTAGACATGCCCAAGCGAGGAAAGAAGTACCGTGCCAGCCGGGAGAAGGTAGACCGGATGAAGCAGCACACCCTGGACGAGGCCCTGGCCCTGGCCCGGGAACTGTCCTATGCCAAGTTCGACGAGACGATCGACCTGGCGGTGAACCTGGGAGTCAATCCCAAGTATTCCGACCAGATGGTCCGTGGTGCGGCAGTGCTGCCCCATGGTACCGGAAAGACGGTGCGGGTGGCCGTTTTCGCCAAGGGTGACAAGGCCAAGGAGGCCGAGGAGGCCGGGGCCGACATCGTCGGTGCCGAGGACCTGGCCGAGAAGATCTCGGGCGGCTTTCTCGACTTCGATTCCACCGTGGCCACCCCGGATATGATGAAGGTGGTGGGGCGTCTGGGCAAGGTGCTGGGCCCGCGGGGGTTGATGCCCAACCCCAAGGTGGGCACGGTGACCATGGACGTGGCCAAGGCCGTCAGCGATGCCAAGAAGGGCAAGGTGGAGTTCCGGGTAGACAAGGAGGGCATCGTGCACGTGCCGGTGGGCAAGCTTTCCTTCGCCGACGACAAGCTCAAGGAAAACATCGCCGTCATCATGAACGCCATCATCAAGGCCAAGCCCTCCTCGGCCAAGGGCACCTACGTCAAGAAGGCGGCACTGTCGAGCACCATGGGCCCGGGCATCAAGCTCAGCGTCGACGATTTGACTTCGCTGGCTGCGTGAGCAAGGCAGCCGGTATGGAGCAAGGCGATTTTGCTTCCGGTCAATGACAGCAGGTCCGGGTGGAGCTTCCGCCCGGGTAATGAGCCGGGGGCCGGCGCGGCCCCGCTTGGTGGCTCGCCTGCCGAGACGGGAAGGAAGGATGACCGTTCTGTCCTTTCCCCTCCGTTGTCCGGGAGATTCAGAAAACTCCGGCCACGGGAGTGAGGAAAGGAGGTGATGCAGAATGAGTGAGAAGAGCGTGAGCGAGAGCAGGCAGCGGCGCAGCGAGGAGATCGCCCGGCTCAAGGATGCCTTCGAAGCCGTCGAGGGTGGAATACTGGCCGATTTCCGGGGACTCAAGGTCAAGGAGATGTCCGAGTTCCGCAACCGCCTGCGCGAGCAGGGTGCCAGCTTCAAGGTGGTGAAGAACACCCTGGCCCGGCTGGCGGTCGAGCAGACAACCTTGCGGCAACTGGGTGAATCCTTCACCGGCCCCACCGGTGTGGCCTTTGCCCATGGCGACGCCATCGCCGTCGCCCGGGCGGCCGTGGAATTCGCCAAGGACAACGATGCCTTGCAGATCAAGGCGGGCTTCCTGGACGGCCAGGTGCTGGACCGGGAGCAGGTCCTGGAGATGTCCAAGCTGTCGGGCAAGCAGGATCTCATGGCCCAGTTCCTGTCGGTGCTGAACGCGCCGGCCCAGAGGTTCCTGGGCGTGCTCAACGGTGTGCCCCAGAAGTTCCTGGGGGTGTTGCAGGCACGCGCCGAGCAGATGGAAGGTGCCTAGGCCCCGGGCCCGGGCACGGAGACTTGTTGTTGACATTGCTCGACCCCACGGGGTCGTGAAAACGAGGAGAGAGCGATCATGGCAGAACTTACCACGGAACAGTTGATTGACCACCTGAGCCAGTTGAGCGTCATGGAACTGAACGAGCTGCGCAAGGCCCTGGAAGACAAGTGGGGGGTCGAGGCCGCCGCCCCGGTGGCCGTCGCCGCCGCCGCCGCTCCGGCCGCCGCTCCGGCCGAGGAAAAGACCGAGTTCGACGTCATCCTGGAGGCCGCCGGCGACGAGAAGATCAAGGTTATCAAGGTCGTCAAGGATCTCACCGGCCTGGGCCTGAAAGACGCCAAGGACCTGGTCAGCAGCGCGCCCAAGCCCATCAAGGAAGGCGTGGACAAGGCCACCGCCGAGGAAACCAAGAAGAAGCTCGAGGAAGTCGGCGCCAAGGTGTCGGTGAAATAGGGCAGTGCCGGTGAAGCGTCGGGCCGCGGGCCCCGGGGCCCCGCTGGGGCATCAAGCAAACCTCCGCAAGCGAGGAGCAGCGCATGGCCGCTCAGGTTGAGGCAAATTTCAGGGTACGCAGAAACTTCGCCAAGATACCCAAGATCATCGATATTCCCAACCTAATCGATGTTCAGAAGTCTTCCTACGCCAAGTTCCTGCAACAGGACACGCCACCGGACAAGCGCCAGGATATCGGCCTGCAGGCTGTGTTCAAAAGCGTCTTTCCCATTGTCGATTTCAACGAGACATCGTCCCTGGAGTTTGTCCAGTACATGCTCGAGCGGCCCAAGTACGACGTCGACGAATGCCACCAGCGGGGCATGACCCACGCCGCTCCGGTCAAGGTGGTGGTGCGGCTGGTGGTCTACGACAAGGACGAGCAGACGGGCAAGAAGTCCATCCGCGACATCAAGGAACAGGAAGTCTACTTCGGCGACATCCCCTTGATGACCGACAAGGGCACCTTCATCATCAACGGCACCGAGCGGGTGGTGGTCAGCCAGCTGCACCGCTCGCCGGGCGTGTTCTTCGATCACGACAGCGGCAAGACCCACACCTCCGGCAAGGTCATCTACGCCGCCCGCATCATACCCTACCGGGGTTCCTGGCTGGACTTCGAGTTCGACGTGCGCGACCGCGTCTATGTGCGCATCGACCGCCGTCGCAAGCTGCACGCCACCGTGCTGCTGCGGGCCCTGGGCTACAACACCGAGGAGCTGCTCAACTACTACTACAAGACCGAGATCATCCGTTTCGAGAAGGGGGGCAAGTTCCTCAAGAGCATCGATTACGAGCGCTTGCCCGAGACGCGGGCGGTACGCGACGTCAAGGATCCCGAGACCGGTCGCATCCTGGTGTTGAAGAACCGCAAGTTCAACCAGCGGGCCATCAACCGCTTCCGGGAACTGGGCCTGGAATTCCTGCCGGTGCAGAAGGAAGAGGTCATCGGCCGGGTGGCCGCCCACGATGTCATCGACGAGGAGACCGGCGAGATCCTCATGGAGTGCAACGAGGAGCTGGACGAGGAAAAGATCGCCGTGCTGCGCAAGCGTGGCGTGCCCGAGATCGAGGTACTCTTCATCGACGGGCTGAACGTCGGTCCCTGGTTGCGCAACACCCTGCAGGACGACAAGGTCGCCAGTCCGGAAGAGGCCCTGCTGGAGATCTACGGGCGCCTGCGCCCGGGTGATCCGCCCACCCCGGAATCGGCGCAACGGCTGTTCGACAACCTGTTCTTCAATCCCGAGCGCTACGATCTCAGCCGCGTGGGTCGGCTCAAGCTCAACTACAAGTTCGGGTTCGACCAGCCGCTCGACAACACCGTGCTCACCAAGCAGGACATCCTGGAGACGGTACGCTACCTGCTGGAGCTGCGCGACGGGCGCGGACAGGTGGACGATATCGATCACCTGGGCAACCGCCGCGTGCGCTCGGTGGGCGAACTGCTGGAGAACCAGTACCGCATCGGCCTGGTGCGCATGGAGCGGGCCATCAAGGAGCGCATGAGCCTGCAGGAGATCGAGACCCTGATGCCGCACGATCTCATCAATCCCAAGCCGGTCAGCGCCGTGGTCAAGGAGTTCTTCGGCTCCAGCCAGCTGTCGCAGTTCATGGACCAGACCAACCCCCTGAGCGAGGTCACCCACAAGCGGCGCCTCTCGGCCCTGGGCCCGGGCGGCTTGACCCGCGAGCGGGCCGGTTTCGAGGTGCGCGACGTGCACAACACCCACTACGGGCGCATCTGTCCCATCGAGACTCCCGAGGGTCCCAACATCGGCCTCATCGCCTCGCTGTCCACCTATGCGCGGGTCAACGAGTTTGGTTTCGTGGAGACCCCCTACCAGATGGTCAAGGGCGGCCGGCTCACCGGCGAGGTGAGGTATTTCAGCGCCATGGAGGAGGAGAACCACGTCATCGCCCAGGCCAACGCCACCGTCGACAAGCGCGGCCGGCTCATCGGCGAGCAAGTCTCGGCCCGTCACAACGGCGAGTTCGTGCTGGTGGCTCCCGACCAGGTCGATCTCATGGACGTGTCACCCAACCAGCTGGTGTCGGTGGCCGCGGCGCTGATCCCCTTCCTGGAGAACGACGACGCCAACCGGGCCCTGATGGGCTCGAACATGCAGCGCCAGGCGGTGCCCTTGCTGCGCACCCAGGCTCCGCTGGTGGGCACCGGCCTGGAGAAGGTGGTGGCCCGCGACAGCGGCGTCTGCCTGGTGGCCCGGCGCGACGGCGTGGTGGACTCGGTGGAGGCCACCCGCATCGTGGTGCGGGCCAGTGGCTCCGCCGGTGACAAGGTGGGCGGCGAGGTGGACATCTACAGCCTGGAGAAGTTCCAGCGCTCCAACCAGAACACCTGCCTGAACCAGAAGCCCATCGTCAGGCGCGGTGATCGCGTCAAGGCCGGCGACGTGCTGGCCGACGGCGCGGCCACGGCCGGGGGCGAGCTGGCCCTGGGCCAGAACGTCACCGTGGCCTTCATGCCCTGGGGTGGCTACAACTTCGAGGATTCCATCCTCATCAGCGAACGCGTGGTCAAGGACGATTCCTTCACCTCCATCCATATCGAGGAGCTGGAATGCACCGCCCGTGACACCAAGCTGGGCCGCGAGGACATCACCCGTGACATTCCCAACGTGGGCGAGGAGGCGCTGGGAGATCTAGACGAATCGGGCATCGTGCGCATCGGCGCCGAGGTGCAGCCGGGTGACATCCTGGTGGGCAAGATAACCCCCAAGGGTGAGACCCAGCTCAGCCCCGAGGAGAAACTGCTGCGGGCCATCTTCGGCGAGAAGGCCGGAGACGTGCGGGACACCTCGTTGCGGGTGCCGCCGGGCATCAGCGGCACCGTCATCAACGTGCGCGTGTTCTCGCGCAAGGGTATCGACAAGGACGAGCGTACCCGCGAGATCGAGGATTCCGAGGAAGCCCGCCTGCTCAAGGACCAGAACGACGAGCTGAAGATCATCACCGAGTCGGCGCAGAACAAGATCACCCGCCTGCTGCGCGGGCGCAAGGCCGCCTCGCGCATGGTGGATCGGCGCGGCAAGACCTTGCTCTCCAAGGGCCAGGAGTTCACCGAGGAAGTCATAGCCAACCTGCCCCCCTCCAGCTGGCGGGACCTGCACAGCGGCGACGACAACGTCGACGCCAAGATCGAGAAGATCGTCGACAACTACGGCGAGCAGGTGGAACTGGTGAAGATGATCTTCGGCGACAAGATCAACCGCATGAAACGCGGCGACGAGCTGCCCCCGGGGGTGATCAAGCAGGTGAAGGTCTTCGTGGCCATCAAGCGCAAGCTGTCGGTGGGTGACAAGATGGCCGGCCGGCACGGCAACAAGGGCGTCATCTCGCGCATCATGCCCGAGGAAGACATGCCCTACCTTCCCGACGGCACCCCCGTGGACGTGGTTCTCAATCCCCTGGGCGTGCCCTCGCGCATGAACGTCGGCCAGGTGCTGGAGACGCACCTGGGCTGGGCCGCCCGGGAACTGGGCCGGCGCCTGCAGCAAATGCTCGAGGACGGCGCCGGTGCCGATGCCGTCCGCCGCTCGTTGAAGAACATCTACCGGGACGATGCCTTCTCCCAGTTCGTCGACAAGCTTTCCAACGCCGACGTGGTTCGCCTGGCCCGGAGCATGAAAAACGGTGTCTACATGGCCACGCCGGTGTTCGACGGCGCCAAGGAAGACGACATCCGCCACCTGCTCAAGGAGGCCGGCTTGCCGCTGAGCGGCCAGACCATTCTCTTCGACGGCCGCACCGGCCAGGCCTTCCGCCACCCGGTGACGGTGGGCACCATGTACATCATGAAGCTGCACCACCTGGTGGACGACAAGATTCACGCCCGGTCCATCGGTCCCTACTCGCTGGTCACCCAGCAGCCGCTCGGCGGCAAGGCCCAGTTCGGCGGCCAGCGCCTGGGCGAGATGGAAGTGTGGGCCATGGAGGCCTACGGGGCGGCCTACACCTTGCAAGAGTTCATCACCGTCAAGAGCGACGACGTGGCCGGAAGAACCCGTACCTACGAGGCCATAGTCAAGGGAGAACATGTCCTGGAGCCGGGCTTGCCGGAAGCCTTCAACGTGTTGTTGAAGGAACTGCAGAGCCTGGCCCTGGACGTGGAGCTGATCGAGGAAGGTCGGGCGGCGTGAGCCGCCCCCTGGCACTGGCTGTCGCCGGAAGGAGTCGGTCTTGAAAGACATCTTCATCAATTTCTTCGAGAAGCCCAAGGATCCGGTACACGTCGCCGCCGTGCGCATTGGCCTGGCCAGCCCGCAGAAGATTCGCGAATGGTCGTACGGCGAAGTCAAGAAGCCCGAGACCATCAACTACCGCACCTTCAAGCCCGAGCGTGACGGACTGTTCTGCGCCAAGATCTTCGGGCCGGTCAAGGACTACGAGTGCAACTGCGGCAAGTACAAGCGCATGAAGCACCGGGGCGTGGTCTGCGAAAAGTGCGGCGTCGAGGTCATCCAGAGCAAGGTGCGGCGCGAGCGCATGGGCCATATCAACCTGGCCACACCGGTGGCCCATATCTGGTTCCTCAAGAGCCTGCCCAGCCGCATCGGCACCCTGCTGGACATCACCCTCAAGGAACTGGAAAAGGTCCTCTACTGCGAGGCCTACATCGTGCTCGATCCCGGCAATACCGGGCTGGAGAAGAAGGAAATCATCTCCGAGGAGAAGCTCTACCGGCTGCGCGACGAGTTCGGGGCGGATTCCTTCGAGACCGCCATGGGCGCGGAGGCCATCCAGCAACTGCTGCGGGAGATCGACCTCGACGAGCTGTCGGTGTCGCTGCGCGAGGAGATGAAGACCTCGGCCTCGGAGGCCCGGCGCAAGAAGGTGGCCAAGCGGCTCAAGGTGGTGGAAGCCTTCCGCCAGTCGGGCAACCGCCCCGAGTGGATGATCCTGGAAGCCATTCCGGTCATCCCCCCGGACCTGCGGCCCCTGGTGCCCCTGGACGGCGGGCGATTCGCCACTTCCGATCTCAACGATCTCTATCGCCGGGTGATCAACCGCAACAATCGTCTCAAGCGCCTCAAGGAGCTCAATGCCCCGGAGATAATCATCCGCAACGAAAAGCGCATGCTGCAGGAGGCCGTCGATGCCCTGTTCGACAACGGCCGCCGCGGCAAGGTGATCACCGGGCCCAACAAGCGCCCCCTGAAGTCATTGTCGGACATGCTCAAGGGCAAGCAGGGACGCTTTCGCCAGAACCTGCTGGGCAAGCGCGTGGACTACTCCGGTCGTTCGGTGATCGTGGTGGGGCCGGAGCTGAAGCTGCACCAGTGCGGCCTGCCCAAGATCATGGCCCTGGAACTGTTCAAGCCCTTCATCTTCTCGCGCCTGGAGGAGAAGGGATTCGTGACCACCATCAAGAGCGCCAAGCGGGTGGTGGAGAAGGGCCGGCCCGAGGTCTGGGACATACTCGAGGAGGTCATTCGCGAACACCCGGTACTGCTCAACCGCGCTCCCACCCTGCACCGGCTGGGTTTCCAGACCTTCGAGCCCATCCTCATCGAGGGCAAGGCCATCCAGTTGCACCCGCTGGTGTGCGTGGCCTTCAACGCCGATTTCGACGGCGACCAGATGGCGGTACACGTGCCCCTGAGCGTGGAAGCGCAGATGGAGGCCCGGGTGTTGATGATGTCCACCAACAACATCCTCTCGCCCGCCCACGGCTCACCCATCATCGTGCCCACCCAGGACGTGGTGCTGGGTTGCTACTACCTGTCGCGGGAACGGCCCAATGCCCGCGGCGAGGGCAAGGTCTTCGCCTCGCTGGAAGAGGTGCGCCAGGCCTACGACGCCGGCGTGGTCGACCTGCAGGCCAAGATCAAGGTGCGCCTGCCGGATGGCCAACGGGTGGAGACGGTGGTGGGCCGGGTGCTCATCTACGAGGTGGTACCCGAGGGCATCTCCTTCGACCTGGTCAACAAGGTGCTCGACAAGAAATCCCTGGCCGGGCTCATCGACGTCTGCTACCGCGTCGGCGGGCAGAAGAAGACCGTGCTGCTGGCCGATCGCCTGCGCACCCTGGGATACAAGTACGCCACCAAGGCGGGCATCTCCATCTGCCTGGACGACATGCGCATTCCCTCCCGCAAGCAGGACATCCTCGATGCGGCCAACCGCGAACTGTCCGAGGTCCAGGGACAGTATTCCGAGGGCCTGATCACCGACGGTGAACGCTACAACAAGGTCATCGACGTCTGGTCGCAGGCCAACGAGGAAGTGGCCGCCGAGATGATGCGCGAGATCGGCACCGAGGAGATCACCACCCCCGACGGCAAGAAACGGACCAGCCAGAGTTTCAACCCCATCTACATCATGGCCGATTCCGGTGCCCGCGGTTCCCAGCAGCAGATGCGCCAGCTGGCCGGCATGCGCGGCCTGATGGCCAAGCCCTCGGGCGAGATCATCGAGACGCCCATCACCGCCAACTTCCGCGAGGGGCTGACGGTGCTGCAGTACTTCATCTCCACCCACGGTGCCCGCAAGGGCCTGGCCGATACCGCCCTCAAGACCGCCAACTCCGGCTACTTGACCCGGCGCCTGGTGGACGTGGCCCAGGACTCGGTGATTACCGAGGAGGATTGCCAGACCCTGGACGGTATCTACATGACCGCCCTGGTGGAGAGTGGTGAGATCATCCAGTCGCTGGGCGAGAGGATCCTGGGCCGGGTGGCGCTGGAGGACGTCAAGGACTCGGTGTCCGGAGAGGTGCTGGTGCGCTCCGGCGAGGAGATCAACGAGGAGAAGGTGGCCAAGATCATCGACGCCGGCATCGAGAAGGTGCTCATCCGCTCGGTGCTCACCTGTCGTGCCCACACCGGCATCTGCGCCAAGTGCTACGGGCGTGACCTGGCCCGCGGTTCCATGGTCAACATGGGCGAGGCGGTGGGCGTCATCGCCGCCCAGTCCATCGGCGAGCCCGGTACCCAGCTGACCATGCGCACCTTCCACATCGGTGGTGCCGCCATCCGCCGGGCCGAGCAGAGCTCGCTGGAAAACCGTACCGCCGGCAAGGTGGTCTTCCGCAACCTGCAATCGGTGCCGCGGCAGGAGGGCAAGCGCAAGTACCTCATCGTCATGAACCGCAACGCCGAGGTGGCCATCGTCGATGACAGCGGGCGCGAGCGCGAGCGCTACAACCTGGTCTACGGGGCCCACGTACTGGTCAACGAGGGACAGCAGGTGGAGCCCCACACCACCCTGGCCGAGTGGGATCCCTTTGCCATGTCCATCCTCAGCGAGGTCTCCGGCATCGTGCAGTTCGGCGACATCCTGCAGGGCGTGACCATGGAGGAGAAGACCGACGAGGTCACCGGCCTGATCACCCGGGTGATCATCGAGTCGAAAGATCCCGACGCCCGGCCGCGCATCTCCATCAAGGATCCCAACGATCCCAAGCGTACCCTGACCAAGCCCGGCACCAACGCCATGGCCCGTTACCAGATGCCGGTGGGGGCCAACATCAAGGTCAACGAGGGAGATACCGTGGAGGCCGGCGACGTGCTGGCCAAGATCCCGCGCGAGACCACCAAGACCAAGGACATCACCGGCGGCCTGCCGCGGGTGGCCGAGCTGTTCGAGGCGCGCAAGCCCAAGGACGTGGCCCTGATCTCGGAGATCGACGGCCAGGTCGGCTTTGGCAAGGATCTCAAGGGCAAGCGGCGCATCGTCATCAAGCCCGAGATCGGCGAGGAGAAAGAGTACCTGGTGGCCAAGGGCAAGCACATCTCGGTGCACGAGGGTGACTACGTCCGCGCCGGCGAGGCGCTCATGGACGGGGCCGCCAACCCCCACGACATCCTGCGGGTACTGGGTGAGAAGGAACTGGCCAAGTACCTGGTGAACGAGATCCAGGAGGTGTACCGGCTGCAGGGCGTGCGCATCAACGACAAGCACGTGGAGGTGGTGGTGCGGCAGATGCTGCGGCGGGTTCGCGTCAAGGAAGTGGGCGATACCCGGTTCCTGGTGGACGAGCAGGTGGATCGCTTCGTCTTCGAGGAGGAGAACGAGCGGGTCATGTCCGAGGGAGGCCAGCCGGCCATCGGCGAACCCATGCTGCTGGGGATCACCAAGGGAGCGCTGGCCTCGGACAGCTTCCTGTCGGCCTCCTCCTTCCAGGAAACCACCAAGGTGCTCACCGAGGCGGCCATCCAGGGCAAGGTCGACCGCCTGCTGGGACTCAAGGAAAACGTCATCATGGGCCGGCTCATCCCCGCCGGCACCGGCCGCCCGGAGTACAACCGGCTGCGCATCGACGTGGAACTTCCCGAAACTACGGGAGAAGATGTGGAAGAGGAGCGGGAAGCGGCCCCGGTGTCGGAGCTGGGCTGACCACGGCAATACCCGCCAGGAGGTTGGACGCAAGCAGGCAACGGCGATGGGCGGGTCATGCCAGCAGCGGTTCGAACCCGGCCACACGGAAATGCCGGTCACTACTCAGGGCCCGCGACAACCCCAACTCCTTCATGACCAGGAAGCTGAAACAATCGGTGAAGGAAAAGCCCTGGTCGCGGTGCTTGAGGAACAAGCGCCTGGTGTCCTCGAAGCGCTCCGGGTCCATCCATTCCGTGCGGCACGCCCGCGATGTTGCCAGGGCGGCAAACAACTCCTCCAGCAGGTGGCCGTGCCCGCGCATGAGCAGCAGCGTGGCCGTCTCGTCCAGGACGTAGTCGGTGGTAACAAAGGTGGCTCCGGAGCGCGCGGCCCGGGTCAGGTAGTTCTTCGCCCGGCGGTGGCGCTCGTCGCCGCCGACCAGCAGGGCATAAAAGCCGCTGGTATCGACGAAGGTCTCACCCTTCATACACCACCCGGTCGATTTCCTCGTTGTCCAGGCTGTCGCCCCCCGCCTCCGCCAGATCGGACAGGGAGTAGAAGGGATCGTCTTCGTCGGGGGAGCCGGCGGCACCCACCGGCTCCAGCCGCAGTACCGGCTTGCCCCGGTAGGTCAGCAACAGTCGTTGTCCGCGCAGGGCCTGCTTGATGATGGGCAGGGCGTTTCTGCGGAACTCCAGCATCGATACCGTCTTCACCTCTGTCTCCCAGGTCAAAGTAAACATCAACTTGTACTTAACCTTTACTCTAGCAGTTGCGATTCGCGCTGTCAAGCGGACCGGGCAATCCAGAATCTCCCACCCGGGAATTGCGGATTTCCCAGATCGGCCAGCAAGATCAAGGAGATGCAAGAAAATGGCCGCAGTCGTAGTGCAACTACGTCGAGGACCATTTTCGCAGCAGCGACGCGGAGATTGCGGCCGAGGTGGGA
>Ga0164318_10003610_pt1 | contig 14699 bp, 27 predicted proteins | sample GuaBasSedimGuay9_FD_113734 | JGI IMG/M metagenome (GOLD analysis project Ga0164318, IMG submission 113734) | Subseafloor sediment microbial communities from Guaymas Basin, Gulf of California, Mexico - Guay9, Core 4571-4, 0-3 cm | ecosystem: Environmental > Aquatic > Marine > Hydrothermal vents...
AGCATTAGAAGAGTTATCTAAATTAGTCCCCATAATGCCCAGTACACTACTTTTCCCAGTCCCCCCATTGGTTAGTATTATTGAATGAGTTTGTTTGTGCATGGCGTTTTTATTAGGGTTTAAGTTATTGGGTAAAAAGAATTGTGTTTTTAAAATATTGATTAGTCGGTGGTCTATAAGTGCCTTATTCAATAGTTTATTCAAAACCTTTTTTTTTAAGCTTTTTATTCCTTTTTGTTGTAGTTCTTCAATAAAAAACATATCATTATCAACACATAATCTATTAGTATGTATCTTATGTTCATTTTGTCTATATGCTGTGCCTGATTGTGCAATTTTGCTCTTAAAAAATATCTCAACGGGCAAGAAATTTTTTTTACTCTTCCTTTTTTCTTTACCAGTAATTAACTTAACGAATGTTTTATCAATCAAATTTTTTACAATTTGGAAGTTGGCTATTTTTTCTAAATCATGCGATTGAAAAAATAGAGAAGTCCCATCAATACGATATCCAATTTCTAAGTCTTTGGTTGTTATATACGCAAAACGATAGTTTAAGGTGTCATCCTTAATTACATAAAATCTTAACCCTAACATGTTAAGGTCTTTAACTGCTTTTTGTTCTGCAACAGAAATCATTTTTTCTATCTTATAGTTTTTTCTCTTATAAGTAATAACAGATGGGCTAATGATAGAAGTTTTTATCATAGGAGTTAAAAGCAGTATTTTATTTATAAGTCTTTTTATTGAGAATAATATCAATAAATAGTTTTATAAATTAAAGTTTATTATTATGACTACTGGTGGTGAGTTAGAAGTTCTTATCATCGGTAATCTAATAAATTGTTGAATATTTTCTAATTAAACTATTCAATTGGAATGTGGTTTTATTGGATTCCATATTTCTACTTTTCTGCAACCGATACACTTATAAGTATTGGTGGATTATAATATGTAGTGAGGGTTTATACTGCTCACAACACAAATGTTAAAAAATGACAGAAGTTCAAAAAAATAATGCAAAGGTAGATGTTGATTTATCCAAAATTGAAGGAGTTGTAGGTACAGACTTAAAAGATTATAATATGGTTGAATCTGAAATTGAGATTGTTGAGGTTAGAGATTATTCAACAGCAACAGACCAAAAATTAAGAATGTTGATTCAAACTAAATTGGTTGATGAGAAAAAAAATAAAATCAGAGGAACTTTATTTATTAATCTATGGAAAGATAGAGAAAGTGAAGAGATTGTATATTCTAAGAGTGAAAATTCGTACGCAACTAAGTTATTAAATTTTTTTAAGGTTGAGAACTTTGAACAATTAAAAGGTCAAAAGTGTAAGACTATTGTAAAAGTTGACAATAATAATAAAAATAGATTAGAAATTTATTTTGGAGTTTAGATTTTATCTAAATTTTTTACTTAGAAATAAAGAATGAAAAAAACTACTAAAGAGTTGGAACATGAATTATCTAAACTAAAGGCACAACAAAAAGATAAGCTTAAAAAAAAGTCCATAGAGAGAGAAATTAAAAAGATTAAGGATGATGATAATAAAGCTTTGAAGATTGTAAAGGGTGTTTTTGGTGCAATAAATAAATTAAGTAAAAATATAATAAAACAAAAATGAACGAAATAAAAGAAAGCATTAAAACTAATTTTAAAAAGGATTATTATAATCACTTAAAAAGACAAGAATTACGGAAAAATGACAAAAAGTATAATTTATACAAAAATCAATTGATGTTTTTACATGGTGCAATATATGTTAGTGGTGTTTATTCTGTATTGTTTGCTGTTGTTGGTGTGTTTTCTTTAGTGAGAAATGAAATGTTTTTAATAGGTGCATTCTATTTTATGTGCTGTGTTAGTGTTATGACAATATTTTTTAGTATTGTTTATGATAGACTAAAAAATGAAAGTTATTAACAATTATATTGATATGTATAAAAATAATTGGAAGTTTTTTTTGTTTTTCGTGCTTTACTTAGGTATTGCGTTTATGAAAATAATGAGTATTGAAAATTATATAATTAGAATGATAATGGGCATTAGTTATTCGGTTATTGCATTTTATATTTTTGGGATAATAGAGAAAAAATGAAAATATATGAAGATTTTAATGAGGGAATGAAGTGCATCGTTTGCAAAACTAATAAAAATAAACCATGCTGTTTAATTGCAATTAATGGAACAGAAAAGGGGAGTAATGAAGAGGCAGTAGTTATTCATATTGATTGTATCCCGCAATTAAGAATGAGTATTGATGAAGATAATGGAGATGTTGTGTTTTATTCTGTTATTAGAGGAAAATTATTATAATTAATTAAAAAATAAATAAAATGGCTATTACGGAAGAGAGTGTAAATATAAAAATAAGTGCAGAATTGACTTATTTTTATAATGGAGAGGAATTAGATGAGGAACAACTTTTAGAGATTAAAGATAGAGTTGAAAAATCAATAGGGGACTATGCTATGGATGGGATAGAGGGTGTTTGCCAAGAAAAACAAGAGATTAACTATAATAAGTTTAATGAAAATATTGATGTTAAAATTGATGAGTTAAAAAATGGATAAAATAACAACAAACTACTGGTACGCATTTTTCAAACTATTATCAATCACGATAGTGTTGATGACAATAATTATTTCAATAGCATGGATATTGACTCCTACCGATTGGAGCTTTAAATTTATGATGGATGATAATTTGAAAGAAGTAATACTTAATATATATTCATTGAATGAATCACAAATTTATAATAATACTTATGTCTATAAATGATAAAAATGAAAAAATTACAAATTATGAAATTATTTTTTTTGATAATTGTGACTATATTGTTAATGAGTAGTATATTGCTTTCTTCAAATACAATTTCAACTAAATTGTTTTTATTGGCTTTGGTTTTATTTGTGTCAATGTTTCCTATGGTTTGGGTTTTTGAATCAGTAGATACTAAAATTAATTAAAAAATGGGAAATGTAGATGAAGATGTAAGGATTGAAATAATGGTACATAATGATAATTTCAAAAAATCGATTAAGGAATTTCAAAGTTGGTTAGATGATTTTGATTTTGGGATTGCTAACAATGATTTTGATATTGAGAAAGAAATAATAATATTAAGAAAAGTCTATAAACAAACATTCAATAAATATCTTAAAAATGGTTCTTAAAAATCATAGATTTTTGGTGCAATTTTTTTACAAAAAATGGTTAAAATAATAATTAAGAGGGTGGAAAAGGAAAGTTTGCCAAATCAAAATTTATCATACTATATATATTTTGATTTTTACGGGAAAGAGCAGTTTGCACATATAACACAAAAGGCATTAAGGTTTCATCAGGTGGAAAGTGTAGTTGTTGGAGATTATGTTGATGTAATACCTACATTTAAAAAAGAGAAAGTTTTTTATCTTGTAACTAAAATATACAATGGCACGGAATAATGATTTTGATAGGAGTTCGTTTATGAGGGAGCAACACTTGAAAGCAAGAGAGAGGAGAGATTTTTTTAGTAACAGGTTTGAGGATAAGGCGAAAAATTATAGGTATTCGGATTATTTAAAAACTGAAAACCCAGCAGATGAAAACATTGTAGCTTATGAGGTGTCTTATCAGTTATCGTATGTATCAAGTAAAAATGAACTAAGGATGAATACACCTATCACATTTATTGTTTATGCCGTAATGAACCCAGAAACAGATAATCAAATTTATGATAGAACCAAAAACATGATATTGGATATGCAAGGAAAACAATCAGGAGATAAGTTTAATCCATCAACACGAAAGTTTTTAAACGAGAACGATAAATATTTAAATATTGAGATTGCCCCAAGAGGTCTTGAAAAGCTAGAAAGGGATGATTTTTCGCAACGGAATAGTTACGAAAAATTATCGCATAGTAATATTTTTGTTGAGGAGATAGATAAAAATGTTGAACTAGAGAATAAGAGTGGGCGTGGTGGTTTTCATATGACAACTACCACTAATCACTTTGATGGGAGCTACTAAAATCTTCCTTTATTTCTTTTTCGTGCGTTAAAGTTTCTTTTACAAAATTATAAACAAAAGGGGCTTTTTCTTTTATTGTTGTATATATTCTAATATATAATTTAATTAAATAATATTGTAATACAAAAAATAATCCTGTATATGTCAATAATAACAATAATAATATCAGCCCAACTAGATTAGTGATAAGAAATGATATTGAATGACCTATGAATAATAAAGCACTTGCAATCCCATCAAAAACCATTTTTATCTGTTACCTCTATTATGTTTCCCAGTTAGCATATTAACCTTATTTTGTGAGATTAGCTTATAAACCTTAACTAGCATTAATACTCCACCGATTATAACACTAAACATAATTGCACCAATTAATAAATAATAAAACAACTTCCAAATATTCAAATTAATTTTAATCAAATCAACAACTCCAGTAATAAATGGCGAGAACAAAGACTTTAATTCATTGTCTGATGTCATAACAAAATACACTAAGAATATTGAAGATGGGTCTGTATTAAATAATATACTTGCACTCTCTCCATCGTAAGTTGGCGAAATTTCAAAATAATATTCGCCCACTTCTTCAAATGTCAGTTCCTGCGTTGTAGTAACATCATTATCCTTAAATTTCCAGCTAATATTGATTGTTGTATTTATTTCTACATTATTTAGTATTATATATTGTGCTGTGTCTAAAGCCGAAAATTCGATTTTATAGTCTCCAGTTTTATTAACTAATGTTTCACTATTATCATTACCAACAATATGGTCGTTCATAATAGCACCTATTTTTATTTGTTCGTAATTATTAATAACCTCATTTTGGTTAAAGTTGATTGTTCCAGCACTAACAAAGCTAATCATAAATAGCATAACTATAAATATCCCGATAATACTTTTCAATCCTTTATTTTTTTTATTTATCATTTTTAATTAAAATATACCTCCAAGTAATGTTGTGAATGTAACACCCATTCCAGCAAGTATAACAAACACCCCCACCATTGATAGTTTACTATTATTAGTAACAACACCAGCAAATATAATAAGTCCACCGATTACTAACCCAAAGATTAGTAAGAATAATGTACCCCATGTTTTACCCCAAAATTCAGGAGCAAGGGGAGTATATAAGTCTGTTAAATCTACCATTAATTGATAGTTCAAAGTAGTGTTCCCTACGAATAATTTTCCCAATTCTGTTTGTTTCTCTATATCCACAATATCATAGTTAGTTGAAAAAGTGTCATCCTTATAGTTTAGTTTTCCTCTTGCTAAACAAAAATCGTACTCGCTCGTATATTCTAAATCAAAATACGCAACACCATTAATTAATTTTTGGATGTAAAACGACTGGTTTTTTTGTAGGTCATTAGTAATCAATAATCCAGCAGTTTTAAAACACGGAGTAACAATAAATAAATCATCATCGACTAATAACTCTTCAGTTGTTTCGTCATACAAATAAAAGTCTATCGTCTTTGATGGTTTCTCTATATGGAAATTAATCTTGTCACTAATTTCATATTGCTTAGTATTGTCAAGAACAACATCGCAATAAACAAAATATTCATTCTGTGAACTTTTCAAATTATTTACATTATATGAAAAAGCAAGAGTATCATCAATTGAAAAAATTTTTTCATTATTTATATATAGTTCGCAATCTGCCTCAATATTGTTTGTTATTTGGATACTATCCATGTTACTTATATTCTCTCCACTTAATGGATAGGTGGAATTAATTATAATTGTGGGGATTGCTGTTGTAATGTTATCTTCTTCGCTAGATTCCTCTTCTGTTTCCAAGAAATAAATTATATTATTATTATACAAATCATTAACTTGTGATTGATTTAATCTAAAATCGAACATTCTCAATTCATCCATTAACCCATCATAGTATCTATATCTAGTATCTACATCTCGGCCAACTCTCATGATTTTAAATGTGTTGTCCAAGTATCTATCAACTGGTAATGACACATTTTTAACCAATACACTATCTTTCCAAGTAAGTATATTGTTTTCGTTTAATGCGAATATATAATGTTCATAAATATGATTAGTAATTCCATTATCAAGAATTGTTAATGTTTGCATTTGCTCATTAATATCAATATAATCAAACTTAATTTTATTGTTATCAGTATAGTCTATATACCAAGTATATTCTTCAATACCATCTTTAATTTGGAATATTGTTTCTTTTTCTGAACCACTATCCACTCTTAGCCATAGTGCAATTGATATATCATTAGGCATATATGATTCGGCAATTGTTCTAATGTAATCGTTGTCTCCATCAAACTTAAAAGCATAAAGTCCAAATTTCTCGTTATTATCCCAATTCCCACCAGTCTTAACTCCATGTAAACCGTTACCACTTGTGTCTAATATTATTGAAGAGCCACTCTCTTCAAATTGATATCTTAATAATTGGTGTTGTTCTGTATATGCACTTGCAGTTGATACTATGAATAAAATTGATAACATCAATAATATAAAATTAAATCTCATGTCTTTTAATAGTTTCCTCTTATTTATAACACTTACCATTTTAAAATAACACCACCCTAATTAAAGCAATTACCATGATTACACAAAAGAACATTAATATCGGAATTAATACATTCAATATCCCTCCACTGAAGTCACTAATAAAGCTTCTAGTGTTCTCAAATGTAGTATCAATGTCACTTGAGAAGATATCAGGAGCAAAGCCAGTTGCAAAGTCTCCAGTAAAACCAGCACCACTATTATTTGTTCCACCTGTACCGTAAGTACAACTTCCATCATCAATTGTAGCAGATGGGTTATAGTTATTAGCTGTTGAATTGGTACACCCATAAACATCTTCAACTGGAGTAGTTATACCTGTTACGACAAGAAGATTCTCAGAAGTTCCCACTTTGAAATTAATAATATCGCTTTCTTTTACTATGTTGTCACATTGGATATTATCACAGCAGACCACTTGATAAATACCAACTCCATTAGTAACATCATAAGTATATCCTTTGTTTACATTAATATTAACATTCTCATATAACAACGAATTATCGTTCAAGTTTTCAAAACAATATAATCCGTTATAGTTTCCTGAAGTTTTCCAATTAGTTGTTATAGTAGGAACGTCTGAATAGTTTTGAGCAATTGGAGAAGTTATATCAATATCAAAAGACAAGCAAGTATCATAACTGGCAATAGCGCTCCCAATATTCCCAGCAAAATTATACGGGTAAGATGTTGTCATCCTATAATCATTTATTTGACCTCCACCCATCGATACACCCCAATTTTGCCAATCATCATTTATTCCATCTCCATTACCATCAATCCACCCAATGTCATCCTCATATAATTCGTAATAGTTTCCAATATTGAACTCATAATTAGTACAAGTTGTTTTATAGTAATAACTACTATTCAAAAACACATCTTGCAAGAAAGTATAACCATTTAAGCTAAACGGAACAGAATAAATACTGCCACCATCAGACTTAAATCCATTCGCAACAAAAGTATTCTCAAAATTATTAGCTGGAGCAGACATTAGCCATTGGAATATTAACCCACCACCAACGAACTCATTATTAATAAATTTATGACCTCCACCAACATTATCACAAAGTCCATACCCAAACAATGATATATTTTCTTGACTTCCCATTTCAAAGTAATTATTCTCAACATCAGCCATACACCCAATCGTGAATATAGGCATATCCGAATAAGCAGTAACATAATTAACATCAACATAATTATCTTTAAATATAAAATTACCACCATCTAAGCCATCATTAGCAATCCTAACTAACATATAGTCTCCATGATTAAGCCCAAACTCGACATTATTAATCTCAAAGTTGTTAAAGTATTCTATCAACTGATAATTAGAATCAAACAAGTCTGTATATACAGGATTAACAAATTGAGAAGTTTCAACAATTGGTTTATCTGTTAGTAATGGGTTACTATTAATCATTTTATTGTTACTTCCCATTCTCAAACTTCTAATTCCATCTAAGTCTAATATATTCCTATTAGGCATGGCAAATAAATCAAGACTGCTAAATTGAACCATTGAAAAATCAAAATAACTAGTGATGTTAGTTTTTATATAATTACTTACAATATAATTAGAATTACTTTTTATTAATGACGGCTGAACATTTGGAGTATTAATAAAATAAGTATCTTTTTCAAATCCAGCCAAGTCGGGATTATTCATTGGCGATATTGAATCAAAATATCTATTATATAAAACAACTCCATCATTAGAGTACGATACAAAACTATCGCTCACTCCATCATGGTTACTATCGGTAATTGGAGTGTTTAAAAATGTTCCAGTCCAATCACTACTAAGCCCACTAACAAAAACTATTCCATTAAATGTTGGGGCTATATACTCGTCAAATATTTTAGTAATCCCTGCAAAATTATTATATTTGAAGTCTAGATTTTCGTAAAAATAAAATCTATTATATCTATTATTACACCCACCATCAGCACCTCTAAATACCGAATCAATGTTTATAATATCGTTATTATCCATAGTTAAATTATAAAATTTATCATGGTGTGTACTCCCCGTAGAAGTACAGTCGTCTTTATGAATTAAAAATAAATCCTTTCTTGTTGTTGTTGGATTCAATATATAGTTATTACTAATGTTCCAGTTCCTAAGCCATCCACTGCCACTAGTATATCTAATTCCACCACCATAATAAAATAAACTATCCTGTTTATATAATCTACTATTAATTAAAGAAAAATCATCAGAATAAAACTCCCCATGCGCATAAGTATTAATGTATATACTTTCTGCATTAATCTCATTAAGAGTAATGTTTCTCGAATCTTCAATGCTTACCCCAATATTTGAAGGAATATCTATCAAGTTTCCGTTAATTGTAATATTCTCTTTGTTTTCAAAATTAAAACAATTGCTAGAACTATATAAAAAAGTTGAAGATAAATTATATATAGTGTTACTTGTCGGAATAGCATTACAATCTGTCAATGTAACAACAGCATTTGCACCAGTGAAAGAAATAAACATAAGTATAAGCATAGTAAATAATAACATATTTTTGAATTTCATAAAATAAACATTTGTTGTTAATTTATAAACTTAACCATTATTGTATCTAAAAAGTAGAAAGATTATTTATTAAATCTTGAACTAATGTCTTTAAAAAAAATAGTAAGACCACTAATAACCCCAATTACTAAAAGAAAATACATCAATGGCTCAAATAATGCCATAAAGAAATTACTTATTCCGTTTCCTGTATCTTCTAATAGGTTTGTAAACATCCCATCCTCTATTGTAGGTTCTTCAGAAATAGACCTATTTTCAAAATCATTAAAATAAATAAAATTACTTGTATTGTATAAGTCATACATAAATAACCCATTGTTTTTTATATTATTATACAAAATACTAACTTCGGAAGAATTTAAATATTCATTCATCATAAACACATCATCAATATATCCAGTATAAAAACTTTCATATACAGAATTTTTACTGCTCCAAACTGCACCCATAGTCATATTTCCAAGAACTCCTAAATCACTCATGTCATAATAATCAGTAGTATTCTCAACTCCATCTATATAAAGATAAACCTCGTCTCTTGTTCCATCAAACGACATAACCACGAAAACCCAATCATCAATAATATAACTAGTTTCATAATCATAATAAAAAGTTCCTGTTCCTGTTTCACTTGTTAAGTCAGTTGTAAACATATATGGTTCTGTTGTTATACTTAAAACTCCATTCCCTGTTGGAGTAATAGAAAATAAATTTTCAGTATCAACAGAATTGCTATTAGGGTTATACCAAAAACCCATACAGAACGAACCATCAACGCCAAACCTATTACTAAAAATATCTGTTCCCATCTCTATATAACTTGAACCATCAAAAACAGCATAGTCATTAGAAATTCCATTTGTGTTATCTATTGTTGTTGTTGCAAATACACTACCAAAAATTAAGAATATTGCACCTACTATAATTATTATTCTTTTCATATACAAGGCTGTAATTATTGTTACTATATAAACTTAACTATAAATTTAATCTAACTTGTATTTGTTTACTGCACAATAATTATGATTATTCTTTTCTACCTTATAACTACAAACCCGACAATCAAAACAAAAATATTCATACCCAAAATGGTGTTCGTTTGCTGTTTCCTCTCCTATTACTTGTTTAATTCTAATCCTGTGAGCAATATCATTTTTTTCATTAATACAAACAGGAATTTCCTTTTTGATTATTTTTTCTAACTTTTCAAATATTTTCATTTTTTCAAGCCACCCATTTTCAAAAGTCCTTTCTTATAAATCAGATACAAATATTTTTTATCAATAGTATATATTTTATTGCATTGTTTCTCAAACCCTAACTCATCAACCCATTCATCAAATGTTAATTTTATTCTTTTATCCATTCTCTATTTTTTTTCATCCCATTCATTGATTATTTTATTTAAATAATCTCTCAATAATTCAACTGCTAATTTGTCTGATAGAACTATATTGGGACAATATAAATTTCCGTTATTAGTTCTCTCATCAAACAAGAATATCATTTTAGTGTTATCTATATAAACAACATCCCCAATTAAGTTACTATATACCCTAGTCATTCTTCACTTCCACCTATCTTTATTTTTGCAATCTCATCATCAAACTTTAGCTCCAAATTTTCGCAAATGTCTTTAATGAAGTCCAATGAAGTCATGCTCTTTACAATATTTAAGATTTCTTCTTGTTCGGTTTTTGTCATCTTAGTGTTAGTTAGTTTAGGGATTTTTAGATTAACTTTTAGTGCCAATTCTTTCCCATTTTTAGCATTTAGTTTTATTACATCCCCATAAAGCAACCCCAATTCTTGAATTATCTTTAATGACACATTATACCTTTCAATAGTTCTTTCATCAAGACCACCTTTCATTTCTTTAGCAATCCAGCTATCTTTTTTGTGTTCATACTTGCACATGGGATTATTACAAACTCGATAAAACGGACAAGCCGAAGTTTCAACATCCTTTTCTGTTAGTTTTTCGATTGCCAAATTAGTATCTTTGATATATTCTTGTGGGATACAATAACTATTGTCTATTAAGTTTTTTGGGATATCTGAAATTTTTTTCCTGTTAGGATTAGTGCAACCACCAAACTCACGATACATCATACATCCATTTTGATGGAATAATTCCCCAACATTAATAACAACATATCCTAACAATCGTGGAATGTTTGATTGTAAGTGATACATCAATACTCTACTTAGCCAATTATTACTATCTTTTCCCCATGAAGATAACCCAATTGTAGAACCAGTATTTAAAAATGTTCTAGGAGTGATGTATATTACATGAACATTTTGTTTTGCGATTATGTTTTGAATATCTTTTAGTTGTTGTTGTTCAGTCATCCCACCAAGACCAACATTTGCAAAAGCATTTTCGTCTATTTGAAAGAAATCCCCAAATTGAACATTTTGAAGTTTTAGTCTGTACTCTTTTTGATTTCCACAAACAACATAATCAGTATCAAACTTTTTATTATATCCTAACTTGTTATTATAATAATTTATTGCAGTCATAACTACCTTTAAAGCTGTTATACTCTTACCTGAACGCGTTGAACCCTTAATTGAAATCGCTATATTCTCCTTTTTTTCCAACTTATTGGTTATCCATTCATTAAATTCCTTAGTCAGATTTCTCCCTAGTTTTTGTTTGATTTCGTTATTGTCTGCCATCATCAAATCATTGATAATTAATTGTTCAAAAACATCAACACTAAACCTTATATTTTTTGGCTTAAAATGTTCATCGGCATTAAATTTATTGTTTTTCATTTTTGGTTTTTTGTCTATTCTCTTCATTTAATAAATCACTATACCTATTCCTTTCGAATAATATATTATTATGTATTACATTTATTCTTTTTTTTAAACTTTCCAATAATTCATTTTGCCTTGAATCATCCAAAACCAAACAAGAATTAATATATTTTTGAATATCACGAACGGAAAACAATTGAGACCAATAATACATTAACATTTCTCTATTGTTCTTCTTGCTTATTCCTAATGCCTGAATCCGTCTTTGTAAATCGTTCCTTTCGTTTTCTGTCATAAATTGTTTTCGTGCTACCATTTTATTAGTTCAAATATTCTCTACATATAACATCTGTATTCATGTCTGCAATACAATACATCTCAGAATTATACACATTAACAAAAACATGATTATTTGTTAATATATATTCATAACTCCAACCGTGATTATAAGCCCAATAACTATACAGAAAACTATAAAACTTACAATCCTTATTGTCAACAGAGTATTCAAAATTATTTTTAATAAAATCATTAAACTTAAAAATATCATAATCTATATATGGATTATCCCCAATTGGAGAATCAATCAACTCATAATCATTATATTGGTATTGAACAATACTAGTCCTAATATCTCCCCCAAACTTAAACACTAATAATAATATTAATAACGAAATCATAAGGTATTCGAACACATAAAATAAAATAATTAATGATTTTTTTTTATCAATTTCCATTTTCTATTTCAATACCTCATCACTTATTTTTTCTTGCTCTAACGTTTCCCAAATTTCTATCATTTTGTTTTTTAACTTCTCGTTTCTCTTGTCTAGTGCATTAATTAGATTTAGTATAAAAATTTCGTTAATCGTGATAGTCGTATTTTTTTCAGAATTTTCTAGTCTATAAATACCTACCATTTTATTTATTCCTCCTTAGTGTTCTAATTATATCTTCTATATTATCGATTCGTTGTAGTATTATTTTGTTATTCTTATTAGTCCTTATTCCAATATAAATAATTGACAATGTTATTCCGACTATAAACCATACAAGAATACTACCAACCACAACACCAATTGAATAATATAATATAACAAACAAAACTAAAATCAATGTTACAAATATTGCACTCAAGCTATTCTTTTTTTTTGTATTATTATCCATTTTTCTTATAAATTTTTATTAGGGTTTTTTCTGCCTACTTGTATATTGGGATTTAATTCTGTGCTTTCCTTTATTGAATCCCTATATTTTAATAAATTCTCCTTTATTATATCTTTATACACATAAGTTTCAACAAATTCAGAGAATACACGATTAGAAAAATCAATAAACTTATCATTATTTGTTAGGTCTTTTAATATTGGTATCATATAAAAATCTGTGTTTGTAACTTCATCTAGCCCCTCGCAATTAATCCAAATTTCATTTTTTCTATCAGTGTTCTTTATTATTATATTTCTTAATTCATAAGGAATAACAATAATATAATTAAGCTTAGTAAAAAAATTTTTAGAAATCTTAAAACTAATTAAAATAAACTCTTCTTTCTTCAATAATTCCCCATCGTACTTACCGATTGACCTTAGCCCATTTTCTGTATTAGCAAACACATTACTCCTACTCCAAGTAATCCATAGAGTTTTCCAATTTCGTTTTTTAAATCGCCCATCCTTATTAATATTGGCGTGTTCTATCTCTGTATTAAACTTTCTAAACAACAAATCATTATGTTTCCTTTGTGAATCGTTAATCTTTCTTGATACCCAAGCAATCAATAGCCCAATCCCACCAATAAATAATGTAACACCAACAATGACTGCAAAAATTCCAATATAAATATCCTTATTAGAAGTAGCAATCTCTTTTACTGGTGCGTTCTGTATTACGCTTACCATCTATTTATACACCTCATTATAATAACTTTCCAGTTTTACAAATTTTTTATCCAAAAAATTAATCACATCTTGAAAGCTTAGGACTAAGTTTTTTGTATAAATATCCACTTTGCTTTTTTTGAATTTTGGCAATAAGGCAACCCAATCCTTAATTAATTTATTTTTTGTAACAATTAAATACTTAATATGTGCTTTCTTTATATCAATCAAGCTTTTTGTATTATTTATATCATTTTGCAGTTGAAACAAATCATTAAGAATATAATACATCAATTGGGATTCCTCATTTTCATTCTTCTTTAGTAATTTCAAAACCTGTTTTTCCTTATTTCTAAACAACATAAATTTTAATAATAGAATTTGATTTATAAACATTGTCATTAATGACACATAAGCCAATCAGTCGTAAAGACTTATAATACAAAGATGACATTGTATATTTACAATGGGAACTTTCACAGATTTATTAACTGACATTGGAACAGGATTAGGTGCATTCTTGAATGCAATAGTAGAACCTTTGATGTACTTTTTATTAGCAATTGCTGTAATTGGTGGAATCACTGTAATGTTTAACGGAATCTTTAAGAGGATAAATAAGTAAAATGGGAAACTTTACTAGCTTATTATCTGATATTGGTAACGGATTAGGTGCATTTTTAAATGCAATAGTTGAACCTTTAATGTATTTCATGTTAGCAATTGCTGTTATCGGTGGAATTACTGTAATGTTTAACGGAATCTTTAAAAGAATTAATAAATAAATTTTTTTTATTTAAAAATTCTTTTTATAATTTATTCTAAACAAAAAAAATAATTAACCTTAAAATCAAACTTATATAAATTTCTCAAAAATAATGGTAACATAATGGCAACATAATGGTAATACTTA
>Ga0164318_10003611_pt1 | contig 14698 bp, 11 predicted proteins | sample GuaBasSedimGuay9_FD_113734 | JGI IMG/M metagenome (GOLD analysis project Ga0164318, IMG submission 113734) | Subseafloor sediment microbial communities from Guaymas Basin, Gulf of California, Mexico - Guay9, Core 4571-4, 0-3 cm | ecosystem: Environmental > Aquatic > Marine > Hydrothermal vents...
CTCGGATCTGGTGACCTTTGCTCAGAACGCCTTGGCCCCCGCCAAGATCAATCGCGTCGCGGTTCGCGAAGAGCCTATCCAGGTCCCCGTCTTCGACGAAGAAGGCAACCCTATGGTCAACGAAGAGGGAGAACCCCTGACCGAGGAGGGCAAGGAGGTCGTCCTGGACGTCATCGTCGGGACCGAGCAGCTCTCGTTGACCATCGGTCGTCGAGGGCAGAACGTCCGATTGGCCTCACGACTGCTTGAGAGCCGGATTGAGATTAAGAGCGAAGAGGCAGTCAAGGATGAACTTGCGTCGGCCCTTGCTTCGATGCTCCGCGAAATGGAGGGCCTCGATGATGTCACCGAAACCGAAGCCTCGGAAACCTCCGAGGATCTGGACTACGATTTGATGATCCCCCTGGAAGAGATGGAGATGATCTCCGAACGGCTGAGGGAGCGCCTGGAGAGCCACGCAATCCACACAGCTCAGGATGTCCTCAGCCGCACGCCGGACGAATTGGCTACGATCCCAGGGATCGGGCCCGTCACCGCACAACGGCTCCAGGACATGGTCCAACAAGCAGTCGATGAAGCTCGAGCCGAAGCCGCCGAGGCGGAGGAAGAATAATGGAGAAGCTTCGAGTCATCGATCTTGCCAAAACGATGGGCGTCACACCGCGAGACCTGATTTTCAAGCTCAGGGCAATCGGCGTGACCGTCAGTTCCGAGGAAGACACTCTTGACCTGGCGACCGTAAAGGCCATCATCACCGGCGAAACACTGGCACGACGCCCGCGTGAAGTGATCCAGCGCCGGGAAAAAGTGACCGAAGAAACCGCCACCGCCTCTGCCCACGAACGACTGGCTCGCCGCCGCAAACGTCAAGTCGTTGAGACAGACCATGAGATCCGCGAGGTCATCACTGAGAAGGACGGCGATGATTCCGAGGCCGCAGTCGAACCGACTGTAGAGGTTGAGACGGCAGAAGAACCCGTTGCCGAGGTGAAAATCACTGCGGAAGCTGACGTCGAACCGACCGAGGCCGAAGCCAAAACGGCCGACGATGCTCCGACTGCAGAGGATGCTCCGACTGCAGAGGAGGCCACGGCTGCTGACGATATTAAGACTCCAGCAGAAGCTGAGGTCGATACAGTATCGGCGACCGATGCCGCCGAAACCCCCGCGAGCGAACCGGCGGCCGTCGATACTGAGATCGTCAAGCCCGAGCCTTCAGTATCCGAGGCGGAGTTCACTGCCAAACGACCTGAGACCGAAGAGACAAAGGCCAAACGGATTCAACCGGCCAGGGCCCGGACGCCACTCGAAAAGACCCTCCGAGAGCTGTCGCCTGATGAGATCAAACAGCGTCTCCAGGCTCAAAAGGATGCTGAAAAGCGCCGAAAAGCCGAGAGGGCTGCAGGCAAGACCCGCCCAGGAAGCAGCCGAAAGGCCAAGGCGGCCGCGGATGCCAAGGAGATTCGCGACCTGCTCAATAAGTTTGAGGAACAGAAGGTCAAAGCACCGACCGATGGAGCGACCGCTGTTCCATCAAGGCCAGGACAGCGTCCCGGACAGCGTCCCGGACAGCGTCCCGGACAGCGCCCGGCGGGTGCAGGCCAGCGGTTGAGCAAGAAAGCAAGGAAACGCCAGCAGAAGCAGGAAGCGACTCGCAGAACCGCGCCGGTGCCGCGTCCAACCCGAACCGTCGAGTTCCGGGACGGCGTGAAACCTGAAGGGCCGATCATTCTCTCGGAAATGGTGACCGTCAGGGAATTGGCCGAGAAACTCAACGTCACCGCCAAGGATCTCCTTGCCATGCTGATCCAGCGAGGCATGATGGTTACGACCAATCAGGCCCTCCCCCACGAGCTGGCCGAAGAAATCTGCACAGAACTTGAAGTGGATGCGATGGTCGCAACCGCCGAAGAATTGGTGGATTTCCAGCGTGAAGAAGCCGTCGAGACTACTGGCCCCATGGAGGCCAGACCGCCGGTCGTCACCGTCATGGGTCACGTTGACCACGGAAAGACCTCACTGTTGGATGCCCTGCGCTCCAGTCGTGTCGCCGAGTCCGAGGCCGGCGGCATCACCCAGCACGTCGGCGCGTCGAAGATCCAAACCGAGGACGGTCGGGTCGTCGTCTTTGTCGACACCCCCGGCCACGAGGCCTTCACTCAGATGCGTGCCCGCGGCGCTCAGATCACCGATATTGTCATTTTGGTGGTTGCTGCGGACGACGGCGTCATGCCTCAGACCAAGGAAGCAATCAATCACGCCCGGGCGGCCAAGGTGCCTCTCATCGTGGCAATGAACAAGATCGACAAGAACAATGCCTCACCGGACAAGGTCAAGACACAGTTGTCCGAGGTCGAAGTCCTTGTCGAGGACTGGGGTGGAGACGTACCCTGCGTTCCCGTGTCGGCCAAGACCCAAGAGGGGATCCCCGAACTTCTGGATATGATCCTGCTGGTTGCTGAACTGAAAGAGCTCAAGGCTACTGCAGAGGGCGACGCACGAGGCATCATCCTTGAAGCCCGCAAAGAAAAGGGCCGAGGCATCGTGGCCACGGTGGTGATCCAGCACGGAACCCTCGAGATCGGCGACCCCTTCTTCTGCGGCTCGACCTGGGGCCGGGTCCGAGCACTTGCCGACGAGAACGGCCGGCGTATCGACAGCGGCGGGCCGTCAGATCCTGTCGAAGTCATGGGTTTCGACGGTGTGCCCAATGCCGGCGATGTCCTCCAGTGCGTCGAAAGCGAAGAGAAGGCACTCGAAGTAGCCTCCTTCCGAAGACTGAAGGAACGGGAAGAGAGCTTTGCCTCACATCGGAAGGTCTCTCTGGAGAACCTCTTCGACCACATTTCGGCCGGAGACCAGAAAGAACTCAACGTCGTCATCAAGGCCGACGTACAGGGCTCGGTCGAAGTACTCCGAGAGGCGATGGCTGGTCTGGGTACCGACGAGGTCACCATCAACGTGCTTCACGGGTCAGTGGGCGCAGTCACGACCAACGACGTCATGCTGGCGACCGCTTCCAACGCGATCATCATCGGTTTCAACGTGCGTCCGGAGAGAACCGCCAAGAACCTGGCCGAAACCGAGAAGGTCGACATCAGGCTCTATACCGTCATCTACAACCTGATCGACGATATCAAGAAGGCGATGGTCGGCCTGCTCGATCCGGAATTCAAGGAAGAGGAACTGGGTCGAGCCGAGGTTCGAGAGGTTTTCAAGGTCCCGAAGGTCGGTTCTATCGCAGGAAGCCACGTCCTCGAAGGCCTGATTCGGCGCGATGCCAAGGTCCGCCTCCTGCGTGACAACATCGTCATCCATGAGGGCTCGATCGGTTCCCTGAGGCGTTTCAAGGACGATGCGTCCGAGGTTCGGCAGGGCTTTGAGTGCGGTATTGGTCTCGAGAGATACAACGACATTAAGGAAGGCGACATCATCGAGGCCTACAAGATGGTCGAGATCGAACGGGAACTTTAGGAAACCGGCGCCCCAAAGCAGAGATTGGATATGGAAATCACGCTGTATGTCGGGATCGGCCGACTCGAACTTCATATCCCAGAAGCGAGAAACCTCAAGGCAAAGAGAAGCCACACACGATCGTTGATCGAACGAATCCGAAGCCGGCATCAGGTACTTGTCACCGAGGTCGATCATCAGAATCTTCACCAAAGGGCGGCCTTCGCCGTCTGTGCGTTCTCGGCTGATCCGGTAGACGTCGAGTCCCGCCTTCGTCGGGTGGAAAAAACGATTGACCAGAACTGGTCGGGAAATGTCCTGATGTGGGATGTGGAGATCATTCAGGTATGATGAAGAGCTATCAGCTATCAGCTGTCAGCTGTCAGCTCTCAGCTCTCAGCTGCCGAACGAACAGGATACTGCCCGACACTACTCGAGTCGATGCGTGTGTTCCCAAACTGAAAGCTGATAGCTGAAACCTTCCGAGGAGGACCCCATGTCCCACCAGGCATTTGATCGAAAACAGCGGCTGGCGTCCGAGATCCGAACGGTGTTGGCCGAGACCTTACTCCACAAGGTCAACGACCCGAGACTCGAGGGCGTCGTCATTTCAACCGTGCGCCTCAACCGCGACAAGACTCTGGCGAAGATCTACTTCTCAGTCGTCGGAGACGAAGAACGCGAGAGGCAGGCAGCCGACGGATTCGACGCCGCATCGCCGTTCTTACGGCGAGAACTGGGCCGAAGGATGCGCATGAGAGCGCTTCCGGTCCTGGAGTTCTCCAGGGATGACTCCTTCGCGTATGGCGACAAGCTCGAACGACTGTTCGACCAACTCCACTCCGACGGCGTCATACCACCAGTCAAAGATTCTGAGGAGGAACGATGAATCGAGACCACACCACGGTAGAAGTCCTCAAACGGCTCCGCCGTTGCTCCCGCGTCCTGATCACGGGCCACCGGAACCCCGACGGCGATTGTCTTGGCTCGGCGATAGGATTTGCGGAACTGGCCGGAAAACTGGGAATAGAAACGTCAATTGTTTTCCGTGACCCTTTGCCTTTTGGCCTTCGGGAACTCCCGGGGGCGGAGGCGGTGATTATCGCCGAAACTCTCCCCGAGGATTTCCCTTCACACTACGATTTGGTTGCGACCATGGAGTGCCCCGGACTGGACAGAACGGGATTCGACAGTCTTCACAGTGTACCGATTCTCAACATTGACCACCATAAAGCCAATGATCGCTTCGGCGAATTAAACTTTCTCGACGAAGACTCACCCGCAGCCGGTGAAATGATCTGGCGCCTATTTGAAGAAGCGCCGGTTCAGCCCTCACCTCAGGCGGCGACCGCTCTCTTCGCGGCCCTGTCGACAGATACCGGAGATTTCCGTTATTCCAATGCGACCGGAAATGCCTTCCGCGCCGCTGCTGAGATGGTCGAGTGGGGCGCAGACCCAACCCTGGTCTCAGAACTGGTGCACGAGCGTCGAACGCTTGGCTCGGTGCGTCTGTTGGCCGAGGCCCTCTCTACCCTGGAGATGCACAGTTCCAATCAACTGGCCGTGATCGAGGTCGGACCGGAGGCCTTCGCCCGCGCCGGTGCCCAAGGCTCCGACACCGATCAGATCGTCAACCTGCCCCGGTCAATCAGCGGGGTTGAAATCGTCGCCTTCCTCAAACAGACCGACTCAGGGGCCGTACGGATCAGTTTGCGATCGAGGGGAACGATCGACGTTCGAAGTGTGGCCGTGTCCTTCGGCGGCGGCGGCCATACCAACGCCGCCGGTTGTTCGATCGACGGCGACCTCGGTACCGCCCGTGACGCCCTGCTCCCAGGACTCAAAGCACTGTTGGAGAATAACTGATGAGCCGAAGGCGACCCTCGCGCTGGCATGGACTGCTGCCCGTGCACAAGAAGACCGGCCCGACCTCTCACGATATCGTCGACATCGCGCGCCGCAGCCTTAAAGAGCGCCGCATCGGTCACACTGGGACCCTGGACCCGATGGCCGAGGGCCTGCTCCTGTTATGTGTCGGCCGGGCCACCCGTTTGCAGCAATACCTCCTCAAGTGGGACAAGGCCTACCGCGGCCGAGTTCGGCTGGGGTGGGAAACCGACACCTATGATGCCGAGGGCGAACGGGTCGGCGACGCCAAACAACCCGAAACCCTTTCACACGATCAAATTTCTGAACTCGAGGAGAAGTTCTCCGGTAGTTTTGACCAGATGCCCCCAGCGTATTCCGCGAAGAAGGTCGGCGGCAAAAAACTCTACGAACTGGCCCGAAAAGGACAGGACGTCGAGATTACTCCGAAAACCGTCCAGGTCCATTCCCTGCATCTCCAACAGGAAGACACCGAAAACCTTGTGGTCGAGGTGGAAACCGAGAGTGGGTTCTACGTAAGATCGCTGGCCCACGACATCGGCCAAGAACTTGGCTGGGGCGCTCACCTCAGACGGCTGGAGAGGACCCGAATTGGACCCTTTCGGGTGGAAGAGGCCATCAGTCAGGATGAACTCGAGAAAGCCCCGAATCCCGAGAGCATCATCGAAGGACCACACTGGATCCCCCTTGGAAAGATCCCTCTGCCCTTCCCGTCGGTCGATATCAACCCGACCGCGGGCGCTCGCTTCATCCATGGGCAAGAGGTCGTCGTCTTGCGCTCTGAAGCCGAAATCTTCGAAGACAAGGGCCCAGTTGCCGTCCGCAGGGGGGATGAGCTTCTTGGTATCGGCGAAGTCATTTCCATCATTGCCCGGGGCCGGACGATCACCATCCGTCCGTCGTTGGTCCTGGCGGAGCAGTCAAGCTAAGACCGTCAAAATCAGAAAGATAGCCACAAAAAGGCACGAAAAGGAACGGGGACCAATGCCCACGGGGCCGCTGATCCTGTCGCTGAGGCTGTTTCTGTTGCTGAAGCTGTCCCTGCAATCTGGCGCTGACCCTGCCGCTGTTGCTGAAGCTGTCCCTGCAATCTGGCGCTGAGCCTGCCCCTGAATTCGGACCCTGCCCACCGAACCGGACCCTGAATTCCACACCCGGCCTTCGGGACCGCTTCGCGCCCCCGCTCGGTGCAATTTCCTCAAGGGAAGCAGACCAGGCGCCGGGAAAATCCCGCCGAGCGGGGACGCGCGTGCGAGTCCCCGAAGGCCGGGGTTGGGCCTCGCAGTGTTGGAATCTCGAGGGCGATCAATCCTTCCACTGCAACTGCAACCCACCCATGACCATTGCACTGAAAACCACTTCCTGGTATGGTGACGAAGCCTCCTCGCCACCGGAGGAACAACGGAGGAATGATGAGTCATTTTGATGCCCAGAAAGAAACAATTATCGGAGAATTCAAAACCCACACGAACGATACCGGATCCCCGGAGGTGCAGATTGCACTGCTGACCAAGAGGATCCAGTACCTGACCGAGCACTTCAAGTCTTTCAAGAAAGACTTCCACTCTCGCCGTGGTCTCTTGCGCCTGGTAGGACGCCGTCGCCGGTTGCTCGACTACCTCAAGGGCAAAGACATCACGCGCTATCGCTCCTTGGTGGAACGCCTCGGCCTCCGCGGCTGACGGCTGGCTGGTGAGGCACTGATTCGCGGCGCCTCCCCCTCCACCTGACGACCCCGTCGGCAGACCCCCGGCGGAAGAAGAACGGAAAAAACATGACAATCACCAACAAAACAATCACATTCGGTGATACGACCATCTCGTTTGAGTTGGGCAAAATCGCCAAACAGGCCGCCGGTTCCGTCGTAGTTCGCCTCGACGATTCGATGGTTCTGGTCACCGCATGTGGCGCGGACGAACCCCGGGGAGGCGCAGACTTCCTGCCCTTGACCGTCGACTACCGCGAGAATACCTACGCCGGCGGCCGAATCCCCGGCGGCTTCTTCAAGCGTGAAGGCCGTCCGTCGGAGAAAGAAACCCTGACCTGCCGCGTCATCGACCGCGGCCTTCGCCCGCAGTTCCCCGACAGCTACTTCGTCGAGACCCAGGTCATCGGTTGGGTACTCTCCGCCGACAACGACAACGATCCCGACGTCCTGGCGATGAACGGCGCATCGATCGCCCTGATGGTTGCCGGTTCGATTCCCTTTAACAATCCGTTGGGAGCGGTTCGGGTCGGTCGGGTGGACGGAGAATTCATTCTCTTCCCGACCTACGCTCAGCGCGAAGCCTCCGACCTCGATCTGGTGGTCTCCGGCACCGAAAACGCCATCGCCATGGTGGAATGCGGCGCCAACGAACTCCCGGAAAGCGTCATCATCGACGCCCTGGAGTTGGCCCACACCGAGATCAAACGCCTGATCGCCCTGCAACTCGAGATCGTCGCCGAGCGCGGCATCGTCAAGGCGACTTTTGAGGCGCCTGCCGCCATATGGCCGGCCGGTTTCGACGATGAGGTCCGGCAGCAGTGGAAGGCCGAACTGACCCAGGCGATGCATATCAAGGGCAAGTTCGAGCAGAAGGACGCCATCAACGCCGTTCGTACCAAGGCCCTCGACGCCCTGGGCGACGATGCCGACGAGAAGACCCCCTGGGTCAAGGGCGTATTCCGCCTGATGACCAAGGAAATCACCCGCGAGACCATCCTGGGTGAGAAGAAACGCCTCGACGGCCGCGCCTTCGACGAGATCCGTGCAATCGCCTGCGAAGTCGGCTTCCTGCCGCGATCCCATGGATCGGCCCTCTTTACTCGGGGCGAGACCCAGGCGATCGTCACCTGCACCCTCGGCGTCTCACAGGACCGCCAGTTGATCGAGAGCTACAAGGGCGAATGGAAAGAACCCTTCATGCTCCACTACAACTTTCCGCCCTTCTCGGTCGGTGAGGCTCGTTTTCTGAGAGGTTCCAGCCGCCGCGAGATCGGTCACGGCAATTTGGCTCGCAGAGCCCTCCTGCCGGTCCTCCCCTCGGACGAGGCCTTCCCCTACACCATGCGGATCGTGTCCGACATCACCGAGTCGAACGGCTCCTCGTCGATGGCTTCGGTCTGCGGCGGGTCCTTGTCGATGATGGATGCCGGAGCGCCGCTTTCGTCGGCAGTCGCCGGCGTTGCCATGGGCCTGGTCTCCGACGGAGAACGCCACGCTGTGTTGTCCGATATCGCCGGTCAAGAAGACCACTACGGCGATATGGATTTCAAAGTCACGGGCACTGAAGGAGGCATCACCGCCCTTCAGATGGATATCAAGGTTTCCGGTTTGCCCCGGCAGATCCTCGAACAGGCTCTGGAGCAGGCCCGAAATGGTCGCCTCCATATCCTGGGCATCATGAAGGATGCGATCTCCGAGGGCCGCGAAGAGATCTCACCCTACGCGCCTCGCATCTATACGATGAAGGTTGATGTTGAACAGATCCGCAACATCATCGGCGCGGGCGGCAAGACCATCCGGGCGATCGTCGAGCAGACCGGCGCCAAGATCAACGTCGAGGACGACGGCACCGTTCAGATCTCCACCAGTGATGGAGCGGCGGCCGAAAAGGCCATCGCGATCATCGAGGGCCTGACCAAGGTACCCGAGATTGGCGAAGAGTTTGACGGCACCGTCAAGCGCCTCGAACCCTACGGGGCCTTCGTCGAGATCCTGCCCAACCAGGACGGCCTGGTCCATATCTCCGAAGTCGCCATGGAGCGCATTCCGGATATCCGCGACGTCTTGTCTTTGGGTGACGAGATGCGAGTTCGCATCATCGACATCGACGGTCAGGACCGTATCAAGCTCTCCCGCCGGGTCATCCTCGAAGACGAGGCCCGTGAGCGCGGCGAGGACATCGCAGAGCGCGATCCTGTTGGCGACCGCCGAGGCGGTCGTCCGGGAGGCGGAGGACGCGACAACCGCGGTGGCGGTGGACGCGACCGAGATCGCGGACCACGACGATAAACACACAACCCGGCGGGCAACCGCCGGGTTTATTGTTTCTGACAGCAAGCGCCCCTCCCGGACGGCGCGTGCCTGGTACGGCTTTCTTCACCGGGCAGTCCCCCCACCCGAACCGTCGTTGAGAAGAAGGCCGATACCTGGCAACGCTCGGCGCCACCGTCAGCAATCGAGTCTCGGCCAACGGCGTAGGCCGCCGAGGTCATTTCCCGGAGGGGCGACTTCCTCCCATTTTCCGTAACCAAGCCCCTCCGGGAAATGCTCCGAGCGGGGGCGCGAAGCGGACCCGAAGGCCGGGCTTGAAATCCAGGGGCCGGGTTGGTGGGCAACGACCGTAATCAGGAACAGCGTCGGTTTCAGATGACAGGGGCTGGGGCAGGTTCAGTCGACAGCGACGGCGAACAGCGACGGAGACCGGGGCCGCGCCCGTGAACAGCGTCCGTTAACCGGATCCGTGAACCGGGACCGTAAACCGCATCCGTAAACCGCGGCGGCGACGGCGAACCGCATCAGCGTCCGAGAACCGCGTCCGTGCTCCGCGTCTGGAGCGCGGCGAGTCCGGTGGTGACCCGTAACATGATTTTCCCCGTGTTGTTCATGAGGGTATGGGCTGATAGCTGGTGGGCCAATCGCAGTAAAGGGCAAGCCTGACGGTCGCTCCGCGACCCTTGACAGCAATTGGCCCACCAGCTTTGGAGAGAACATGAACAACACGGAGGAAATCATGTCTCACGCGCTCCCCAGCAACACACTCGACGTGCACTCGGTAGCTCTCGAAGCTGCCGGGCTCTCAATCGCACTCGTCACTCGGGTTCCGGCACCTCTCAAGAGCATCGCCGATCAGGTGATTCGTTCGGCAAGCTCAGTTCCGGCTAACCTCTCTGAAGGCCACGGCCGATCAGGCCGGGATCGGATGCACCACTGGCGAATCGCCTATGCTTCGGCCAAAGAAGTCGACACCCACCTGAGGCTTCTCGCACAGGCGAGCGCCATCGATAAGAACCGAGCCAACAGCGCTCTCGAACTCTTCGACCGCGTTCGTGCGATGACCTGGCGCCTGCTCCACCCGAAAGGGTGATGAGCCGGTCGTTGAAGTCGGTGGCAGACGCCATATCGGCCCCGGGTACGGCCCGAGGAGAGCCCCCTTCGCTGCACCCTTGAACATCCTCACCGCAAGTGAGTTGTCATCTGTCATTGGTGACATGAAAACCCCTTCAGACCATCGTCAAACAATGGTACACCTGCCCCCACTCTTGAACTCCTACACTCTTGTACTCTTACACCCCAAGACCCTTTGACCCCTTCGACCCCCTGACGGCATTTTGCCGTCAGGACCCCCATGCCGCACCTTGACAAACCCGCAGCACTTCGGAGAGAATGAATGAGTGTTCATTCATATTCTTCCCTACCTAAAATTCAAGGAGGCATCCAGTGAGTTACAAAGTCGATATTCGTGACATTAAATTTCAGCTTTTCGAGTGGCTTGACACCGCAAAAATGCTTGAGTCCGAACGCTATGGCGACTGGGATCTCGAGCAAATAGACATGATCGTCGACGAGGCGCTGAAGATTGCCCAGGAACAGATGGCCTCTTGCAACGATGATGGCGACCGCATCGGCGCCCAGTGGAACGACGGTGTCGTCACCATGCCCGACAGTTTCAAACCGGTCTACGACACCGTGTGCGAAGGCGGCTGGCTCGGCCTGACGGGTTCTCCAGAGTACGGGGGCATGGGCCTGCCGGAACTCGTCTGCACAGTCGTCAACGAGTTTTTCTCCGGCAGCAACGTTTCCCTCTCGCTGACCCTGATGCTCACCCGGGGCGTCGGCGTCATGATCGAGAACTTCGGCGACGACGAACTCAAGAGCACCTATGTCGAAAAAACCTATACCGGACAGTGGGGCGGCACGATGTGTCTGACCGAGCCCCAGGCCGGATCCGACGTCGGCGCATCGACGACCAAGGCCGTCAAGCAGGGCGATGGCAGTTATCTGATCTCAGGCGAGAAAATCTTCATCACCTCGGGCGATCACAACCTGGCCGAGAATATCATCCACCTGGTTTTGGCACGCACACCGGGCGCCCCGGCAGGCACCAAGGGTCTTTCACTCTTCGTCGTGCCCAAGATCCGCGTTAACGACGACGGCGCCCTCGGGGATGCCAATGACGTTGCATGTTCCAACATCGAAGAGAAAATGGGCATCCACGGCTCCCCGACCTGCTCGCTGGTCTTCGGCGCCAACGACGGATGCCAGGGCTTCCTCCTGGGCGAAGAACTCCAGGGCATGAAGCTGATGTTCCACATGATGAATGCCGCCCGAATCGAAGTCGGCATGCAGGGCTGCGCTGCAGCCAGCGGCGCCCACCAGCAGGCCCTGGCCTTCGCCAAGGAGCGTCTGCAAAGCCGTCACTGGAAGACGATGAAAGATCCCGAGGCGCCCCAGGTGGCCATCGTCGAACACCCCGACGTCCGCCGCATGCTCCTGACCTCCAAGGCCTATGTCGAAGCGATGCGCGCTATCCTGCTGCAAGCATCCTACTACCTCGATCTCAGCCACTCCACCGAGGGTGACGAGGCCAAGAAGTACAAGAACTACGTCGAGGTCCTGACCCCAATCTGCAAGGCGTGGTGTTCCGAGTGGGGGCTTCAGGTCACCCACACCTGCGTGCAGGTACACGGCGGCTACGGTTACACCAAAGAATACCCGGCGGAACAGTATATGCGCGACGCCGAGATCGCCTGCCTGTACGAGGGCACCAACGGGATCCAGGCCCTGGACTTCGTCGCCCGCAAGCTGTCCCTGGCCGGTGGACAGCCGATCAAGGAACTACTGGGCATGGCCGAAAAGACCTTCAACAAGGCCAAGAACGACCCCGAGCTGATGGAGCCCGCATGGCTCCTGGCCGCTGCCCTCAAACAGGTCGAAACAATCGCCAAGGAACTCCCCAAACGGCCCGACGGTATCCAAGTGATGTTGATCAACGCCGTGCCGCTGCTGGACATGGTTGGCACCTGCCTCGGCGCCCATTACCTCCTGGACCAGGCGATGTTGGCCAAGACCAAGTTGGCTTCCATCCTTTCGGACGCCGGAGTCGATACCGACGACAAGAAGGCCTACAAGGCATTCCTCTCAGACAACGAAGAAGCTGCGTTCTACCACAACAAGGTGCAGACGGCGATCCACTTTGGCTACCGCGCGCTACCAACCGTGCCGGCAAAAGCCGCCGCGATTCGCTCGGGTGAGAAGGCTGCCCTGTACGCAATTATGTAGGGAGCTCTCAGCTGTCAGCCAACAACCACACACCGGCCGCCCGAATGGGCGGCCGGTTTTTGCTTTCGGCGGACGCCGAAAGCAGCTGACAACTAATCGCTCCTGTGATAAACAATCCGTGCGGTTTTCCGCCGGAGTTGTTTATGGATTCACAGACTCAGACCCTGCTTGAAAATATTCGAAACGGCATCATCGGCCGCGATCGGGCGATTGACGGCCCCTTCGGCCTGCGCCGTGTAATTTACGCGGACTACACCGCGTCGGGTCGCTCCCTCGATTTCATCGAGGATTTCATACGTGACGAGGTCATGCCGCTGTATGCCAACACCCACACAGAAACCTCGACGACGGGATTGCAGACGACTCATTTCAGAGAAGAGGCCCGGCAGATCATCCATCAGTCATTGGGCGGAAACGAGGACGACATCATCATCTTCTGCGGCTCCGGAGCGACCGGCGCCATTCAGAAGATGATCGACATCCTCAACCTGAGAATTCCCGCCGACCTCGACCGGCGCTACTCCTTGAGCGACCACATTCCAAAAAGTGAACGTCCCGTCGTCTTCATCGGCCCCTACGAACACCACTCCAACGAAATCTCGTGGCGAGAGACGATCGCGGACGTCATCGAGATTCCTGAAAACGCCGATGGTCGGATAGACGAGTCCATACTCGAAGAGCGCCTAGTGGAATTCGCCGATAGGCCTTTGAAGATAGGGTCCTTTTCAGCCGCCTCCAACGTCACAGGAATCGTCTCCCACACCTTCAGCATCACAGCGTTGTTGCACCGCCACGGCGCGCTGTCATTCTGGGATATCGCTGCGGCGGCACCCTACGTCGGCTTCAATATGAACCCTCACCGCGGAGAGTGGCCGGACGAAGACACCGCCAAGGATGCGGTCTTCCTCTCGCCACACAAGTTCGTCGGGGGACCCGGCACGCCCGGGATCCTGGTCGTCAAGAGACACCTGTTGACCAACCGGGTCCCCACGGTCCCGGGGGGTGGCACGGTCTCCTACGTCTCACCGACCGAACACACCTACATCACCGACCCCAGCCACCGGGAGGAGGGCGGCACCCCGGCGATCATCGGCAGCATTCGGGCCGGTCTGGTCTTCAGGCTCAAAAACGCCGTCGGCCAAGAAACAATCGAAACCCTGGAAATGGCAGTCGTCACTAAGGCAATTCGCTCATGGTCGGCCAACGATCGCATCCATATCCTCGGCAGTCTGACCTCAACACGGCTCTCGATCGTCAGCTTTATGATCAAGCACGGCCCCATGTACCTGCACCACAACTTCGTTGTCGCCTTGCTCAACGACCTCTTCGGCATTCAGGCCCGTGGGGGCTGCTCATGTGCCGGACCCTACGGCCACCGGCTTCTGGGCATCGACATCGAACGCTCCCATCTATTCCAGGAGGCGATCAACTCCGGCTGTGAGGGCATCAAGCCGGGCTGGGTTCGGGTCAATTTCAACTACTTCTGCTCCGACGCGGAAATCAACTACATCCTCGAAGCGGTCAACTTCATCGCGACCCACGGCTGGAAGTTGTTGCCTCAGTACAATTTTCACGCCGACAGCGGCCTGTGGCACCACGGTGACCGCAAGTCTGAAGCCATTCACGATCTCAAGGATCTGCACTTCGAGGGCGTCCGCTGCAGGCACTCTTCGTCCTTCTTGAGTGAGCCGGAATCCGCACTCTCCAGATATCTCGAGGTCGCCCATTCGCTGGTGGCAAATATCGAACCACAATTGGTTCCGGTCGAGGGAACCACCGCCTTGCCTCAAGACCTTGAGCCCCTGAGGTGGTTCACGTTGCCAGGAGAGGTCCAACTGCGAACTGACGGAGGCGAAGAACGATGAAAAGCCACACTGAATATCTGACCCTCGAGATTCCCAAACGCATGGACTTCGTCAAAATCATCGGGGAGTAAGAGTCTTTCACCGTAGTTATTGAAAAGGGACCCTAGGAGCCTGTAGGGCATAGGCCGCCGAAGCGACTGTAGAGTTGAGTTGATCCTCGGCCTCTGCCCAACAGGCTCCTATAATGCGCTTCGCGCATTGCCGGGACGGGAAATTACTGGAAGCC
>Ga0164318_10003613_pt1 | contig 14695 bp, 12 predicted proteins | sample GuaBasSedimGuay9_FD_113734 | JGI IMG/M metagenome (GOLD analysis project Ga0164318, IMG submission 113734) | Subseafloor sediment microbial communities from Guaymas Basin, Gulf of California, Mexico - Guay9, Core 4571-4, 0-3 cm | ecosystem: Environmental > Aquatic > Marine > Hydrothermal vents...
TATTCTGTTATATTACATAACGTAGAGTAAATGGTAGCGTAAATTATTTTTATTCATATGGATATTAAAGCTCAACTCCAACTTTTTGATAACATTCTAGTTAAAAATGGACTTTTATCTCCTAGCAAGTTAAGAGAAATAGAAGAGCGGATAAATAAAAATCCTTCTTTATCCCAGGAGGATCTTGAGAACATTATTATAAACGAAGGTTTCATATCAGAAGAAAAGTTACTTATTGCCTATAGTCAGTATTTAAACATACCATATTTTGATTTAAAACAGAGCGATATTGATTCTGATATTGTTTCTCTTATACCTGCTAAGTTTGCTAACGATAATAAAGTTATTGCCATTGGCAAAGAGGATGGCACTCTGATTGTAGCCCTGAGAAACCCTTTCGATATAAACATCGTTGATGAATTGAAAATCCTTACCGGGTTTAAAATAAAGCCTGTGATTAGTAAATTAGAGGATATCGTAAAAGCAATCAAAGTTTCCTATGGTGTAGGAGCAGAAACCGTAGAAAAATTAATTAAAGATTCAAAGACTCCATCTTTAGATTCAGAACTGGCAAAAGCAGAGACTCCCGAGGATCTTGAAGAAATGGCCAAGGATAGCTCCATTGTTAACTATGTAAACCAGCTTCTTATGGAAGCCTACAAAAAGCGTGCTACTGATATCCATATAGAACCTTTTAGAGACAGATTAAGAATTCGATTTCGTATAGATGGTGTTTTATATGAGATTAAAAGTCTTCCTGATGTCAAAAAGCTGCAGCCGGCAATAGTATCACGCTTTAAAATCATGGCCAAGCTTAACATAGCCGAAAGGCGTCGTCCCCAAGACGGACGTTGCAGGATTAAGTTGCATGGCCAGGAAGTTGATTTAAGACTTTCCACCTTTCCCACATTGTTTGGAGAAGGATTAAGCATAAGGCTTCTAATAAGTAGCTCTATACTTTTTGGCCTTGATGAATTAGGATTTCCTGAAGATGCGTTCAGTAAAATAAAAGTGGTTTTAAACAAACCCAATGGCATGATTTTAGTAACCGGCCCCACAGGGTGTGGCAAAACCACGACTTTATATGCCTGTCTTAGTTATCTGAACGACTCTAAAGTTAACATTGTAAGTTTAGAAGATCCTATAGAGTATCAGTTGGAGGGTGTAAACCAGATTCAGGTGAATCCTAAAATAGATTTAACTTTTGCTAATGGCCTTCGTTCGATATTAAGGCAAGATCCTGATGTGATTATGGTGGGAGAGATAAGGGATTTAGATACCGCACAAATATCTGTCCGGGCGGCATTAACAGGCCATTTAATTTTTTCTACCTTACATACTAATGATGCCCTCTCATCAGTTAATAGACTTTTTGATTTAGGCATAGAGCCGTATTTGGTGGCTAACACTCTTAGAGCCGTTATCGCTCAAAGGCTGATACGGATTATATGTAATAATTGTAAAAAGGAATATTTGCCTGACGAGAGATTATTGGAAGCTTCTGGATTCAAGAGGGAAGAATTAAATAAAGATACGCGTTTCTTTAAAGGCTCCGGATGCAGTGAGTGCAATAATGCAGGGTATAAAGGAAGGACTGCGATATTCGAGTTTCTGGTAGTAGATGATGATATGTCTTCTCTTATAGCCGCCTCAGCCGCTAGGAGTGAATTGGCAAAACAGGCTAGAATATTAGGGATGAAGAGTTTAAAAGAAAGCGGTATCGACAAAGTTAAGAACGGGATTACTACATTAGAAGAAGTGATAAGAGTCACTGAACAGGAATAGGTTAAACCTCCAGCATATAATATTTAGAAGTCCGGAAGTCCAAACAGATTGAGGAGAGAAGTTTAATTTTATCGGGAGATAATCATTTTATCTACAGCCATCCACTGTATTTGAAGGTTAAGGATTAGAGTATACATTTATGTCTGTATTTAAATATTCTGGACGCGACAGTAACGGCAAGCTAATAACCGGTGTCAAAAACGCAGACAGCCGCGCTTCGGTGATAACTCAATTGCGCCAAAATAATATTTTCCCTATTAGCATAGAAGAACAAAAGCCATCCCCGAAATTAATTAGATTGAAGCGTTTTAGACTTAAAAATAAAGATGTAACAGTATTTACACGTCAGCTTTCTAACCTGCTTGGTTCCGGTGTACTTCTTCGACGTGCCTTGACTATTTTAGGCAATAGAATAATGGATTCTGAGGTCAAGAGCATAATATCTCAAGTGAATGAACATGTGGTAGGGGGGGGCTCTTTGTGGGAAGCTCTGTCAAGATATCCTGATATTTTTTCTTCTTTGTATGTAAACATGATAAAAGCAGGCGAAGCCTCAGGAACATTGGATAAAGTTATAAATAGTTTAGCAGATTTTTATGAGACAAAGAAAGAACTGAAGGGAGCGTTGGTTTCTATGTTGATTTATCCCGTGATTCTTGCTGTGGTAGGCTTGGGCACAGTTATCTTCTTAATGACTTATGTTATACCCAGGATGCTTTTTATTTTCGAGGGCATCAATACGCCGCTTCCTTTAATCACAAAAATCTTGATACGCTCAAGCCTTCTTATGGCGAAATATTGGTGGCTGTTAATCCTTTGTGCGTTAGCCGTTTTCGTGGTTGTTAGGAGTATGTTCGCCAAGGATAATGTCCGTATGGCGTGGGACGAATTTATGCTTAAGGTTCCTTTTGCCGGACGCATTATTAGAAAATTGATTTTTGCCAGGTTTACCGAAATCTTGGGACTGTGCCTTTCTAATGGGATATCTATATTAGAGTCTTTAGATATTGCAAAGGGTGTTATACAAAATAAGTTTATAGCCAGGAAATTGTCTGATGTAATAGTCGGTGTTTCTCAAGGAACATCTCTTTCAGCCAGTTTGTACAAAGCAAAAGTTTTTCCGTCCGCAATGCTGGATATGATAGCTGTTTCTGAAGAAATAGGCAAGCCCGAAGAATCACTTTCAAAGATATCTCAGACTTATAATAAAGAGGTTAGCCAGGAAATCAGGAGGTTTTTAGAACTTCTTGAGCCGGCAATAATTTTCCTTCTAGCTTTAGGGATAGGTTTTCTTGTTATGGCCGTTCTTCTTCCTATATTTCAGATTAATTTACAATCCCTTTAGTGCCTGAGGCGCAGATTGACGAAGGCGAGATACAAAGTCAGTTAAAAGTTTTATATTTTAAATGTACAATTCCCCGCAAAATAAATCATTACGCTACAGCAAGATAAAATCTTTCACTCTTTTAGAGGTAATGTTTGTTTTGACTATTGTAAGTGTATCTTTACTCGCCATTGTTAAATCCTTTTTGTTGATAGCCCGCGCAGATTCTGCAATGGAGGATTATACAAAAGCAGTATTTCTTCTTAAGGATAAGTTGTGTACCCTTGATACGGAGGGGATAAATAATTATAAGGAGAACGGACGTTTCATGAGCCCTTTTGATAAATTCTACTGGCGTTTACATAGCGAGGATTTATCTTCCGGCATTGCTAAAGTTGACTTATCTGTTTTCTGGGGTAAAGATGGTTCAAAGAGAGAAATTAAAGTTTCCACCTGTTTAATAAAGAAAAATTTATGAGAAAAAAGGCATTTACACTCTTGGAAGTGATTATGGCGGTTACTATAACCGCTGTTATCTTGATGGTGGTGGCAAGCGGCTTTAGTTTGGCTATGAAAGTATACAAGAGGGTAAAAGAAGGCAAGTCTTTGCAGGTTTATGATTTTGTGGAGGAGGTATCCAGAGATTTGAATTCGGTGTATTTATACGATGATGCTGTTTCTTTGGTTTTTAAAGGAGGTTCCGATTCTCTAACTTTTGTTACGGCAGTACCATTGAGGTACAATTTCAGATACCCCGATGATCGCGGCCTTAGAAAAGTGAAATACCATTTGGTTGCCAAAGGAAACGGAAGTTCTGCCTATAAGAGCTCATTTCTATTTTCAGAAAGAGGACTATCTAAAGAAATAGTGAAAAAGAAGTTTATAGACTCATTGGATTCATTGAAATTTTCTTATTATAATGGCAAAAATTGGCTCAGTGTATGGAATTCTTATCAGGAACTTCCCCGCGCAGTAAGGATATGGGTTAAATTAAAGAATCGTTCAGGCTCAGCTTACGATACTTTTGCTACTACCGTAGACATTATTTGCCGTTGATTTATCTTTAATATGAAATGTAAAAACAAAGGCTCAGTATTAATCGTTACTTTATTTATTGTATTTCTTTTATCCGTTATCGCTTTGAGCTTAGCTTATTCCACGCGTCTTAGGATGAATTTGCTTAAGCGGCGCATAGAAAGAGTGAAATCTTACTATATTGCCAGAGGGGCTCTGTTTCTGGTCTTTGAAGAGCTAGAGAAGGATAGGTCTGTAAGTGAGTCCGATTCTTTTAATGAAGATTGGTTCCTGAAATTCTCAGATGGCAGAAAAGTCCGGTGTTTGGATTTCTATAGTTCAGCAGGAGATAAAAGGGGCAGTTACAAAGTGTTTATAAGCGATGAAGAAAGTAAAATAAATATTAATACGGCGTCGGTTGATACTCTCGATAAGCTGCTGAGTAATTTTAAGGGTGTGGATAGCCGCAGGATGGCGGAGGAAATAGTTTCCTATAGGAATAACAAAAAACCTTTAGATAAATTCTATACTGTCCATGAACTCTTGGCGATAAAGGATATGAGTAATAATGTTTTCTTTGGCGAGGACAGGGATGATGATGTAATACTTTATCCCCGGGGCATTGATAGAGATAATATACTTTCTTTATATGAAGGGCAGAGTGCTTTGGAGCTAGGCCTGAAAGATTTAGTGACTGTATATACACAAGGCAGAGTCAATATTAATACCGCGTCCTTTCTGGTATTAAGCAGTATGCCCGGCATGAGCCCGCGATTGGCGAAGTCTTTAATAGATGAACGCAAGAATAAACCCTTTGAAAGTCTGGAGGATGTAAAGAAAATAGCCGGCATTTCCGAGAACGTTTATACCGATATATCTAAATGGGCCGTTGTAAAATCGGATTGTTTCAGGATATTGATTGCCGCCCGGGCGGATAACAAAATTACAAGGCATATTCTTGTTATAGCTGATAGAAGCAGAGACTATTGCAAAATAAGATATTGGCGTCAGGATTAGTATCTCGGACATTTGCAAAATTCACCAATCCTTGAACTTATTGAGTGCCCAATCCCGATTATAACCTTTAAAAACACTTACTCGTACAATATTATACTCCCGAGATAGGCTCTATAGTCAATACTGACACAGGCTTCCTTGGCGGCGGGCTATATTCAGCGCGTGTTCAAAAGATAATTTGCTTAAAGGCAGAAGGATAATACAAGAAATAAACAGAACGGTCATTTCCAGTTTAAGCTGGCTTATATTATATCCCTTATAAACAGCGAGTTCCATTGCTCTTATGGCGTAAGTTATGGGGAAACACTTCGCTGCGAATTGCAGAAACGGCGGCATTACGGTTATGGGGAAATAAACTCCGGACAATAGTCCCTGAAGAGTATTAATTATCCACCCCACGGGGTTACCTTTCTTGAAGATTATAATAAAACTTGCTGAAATTATACCTAATCCGCTAAAACATATTATGCTTAATGTTAATATTAGAATCGTTGATATAATATTTATACCGGAAAAGTTAATCTTAAATACAAAGTAGCCCAGAACAATATATACAGCGGCGTTTAAAGAAGAAAATATTATATTCCAGAGTCCCAGCCCCAAAAGAATAACATAAGGCTTGGTAGGGGTAAGCAGGATGGATTCTAAAGTTCCCTGCATTTGTTCCAACCGCAGGCGGAGAGAAAACGAGCCTATGCCGCTTCCTATATAGCTAAAGAATGCCATGCTCAAGAGGACATAGGAGAAATAGTTTACTCCGAATTCCTGTAGATGTTTTGTTATTCGCTGGCCGAATAACCTGTCGATGAAGAAATACACGAATACGACTGCTGTTACGCTGAATATATTAAGTAAAAATGACAATTTGTAACTTGCTTCTGCCAGAAAATCCTTCTTTATTATAGCAAATGTTTTCCTAAGCATTTTGTGTAAGTTTAATATAAATATCAGAAAGGCCAGCCGATGGTGAATTTATCTCTTTTCTTAAGCTTTCTATTGTGCCAAAGCCGCAATTGCTGCCTTTGTTTAAAATCATAAACTTATCGCACAGGTTTTGGGCTTCTTCTATATTGTGAGTAGTTAATATTATTGTCTTGCACAAAGCAGATAAATTCTTTACATATTCTTTTAACGCACATAGATAATTGTAGTCCAGGCTCTTTGTCAGCTCGTCTAAGAGCAGGATTTCAGGATTATGCAAAAGCGCCCTCATAAGGATAAATATTTTCTTCATTCCTGTTGAATACGAATCAAAACGTCTGTTTTGATAATCTATCCTAAATGTTTTGAAGAGGTGGCCTATCCTTGATTTTGTTTGTTTTCTGCTTAGTCCGTACATTGAAGCAAAGAACTCCAGATTTTGTTTTCCTGTAAGGCGCCAGTAAAAACTTCTTTCTTCGGAACCGGCATAGCCAATTACAGATTTTATTCTATTGTCATCTTTTCCCAAGAAGTACTCTTTTATCCTAATGCTACCCTCATCGGGAATAATTAAGGATGAGATTATTTTTAAAAGGGTAGTTTTGCCGCTGCCTGTCGGGCCTAAAACGCCCAAAACAGTATTGTTTTCTAAAGAGAAAGATACATTATCCAATGCTTTTATTCTGTCTTTATGTTTTAGCAGGCTGGTCAGCTTATAAGAAGAGGAAAATGATTTTGCTATTTTAAAAGATTTGATTGCGTATTTCATAATAGAGCCGGTATTAACTAAATTAGCAGAAATAGCGCTTTGCGTCAATGATAATGGTGCACGGGTAACGCAGATATGTTTGTTAGATAAAATTTAAAATACTTTAAGTTTGGTAATTACTTCTATCAGTTAAATTTAACCTTGATATAATATATAAGAGATGATATAAGATAAAAGGGGAGTAGTATGGTAAAATACGAATTAAACCTTAGGGATTATCTAAGAATTATTAGAAAACGCCAGTTTGTAATAATCTTCTCCTCTGTTATTTTTACTCTCGGCGCCCTGTTTTATATTTCATCACGCCCTCCTCTATATGAAGCTAATGCAACAGTGAAAATAGAGGAAAGAAAGTCAATCGCAGGCCTTCTTACCGAAATCGTTGCTTTTAGCCCCGGAGATATAATGGAAACCCAGACCAAAGTAATTAAGGGGTTCCCTGTTATTAAAAGAACGGCTCTTAGGATGGGCCTCATAGATGAAAATACCCCGCCTGAGAAGGTATATGCAGTTGTGGGGAACTTACAGTCAAAAATAGACACAAAACAAGTAGGAAATACCAACATTATTAAGATTACGGCAGTATCATCCGACGCTTCTTCAGCTGTGAAGCTTGCCAATGCGGTTGCAGCTTCCTATATAGAAGAAAATCTTCTGGAGAAGAATAAGCAGGCAAGGACAAGCCGTAAGTTTATAGAAGACCAGCTTGCTTCTTTAGAGAAACGGATGCATACCGCAGAGGATAAGATAAAAGTTATGAGTAAGGACATAAAGAATATAAATATTGCCCCTGATGTTCAGGATAAACTTACTCAGCTTACATTTGAGCTTGCTTCTTTAAGCCAGAAATATACTCCGAAGCACCCCAAAGTGATGCAGCTTAAGGAGCAGATAAAGCAGCTTGAGAGCCAGCTTAGGGGTTTCTCAGGCAAAGAGCTTGATTATGCCCGTCTTCAAAGAGAGATTGAGGTTAATAAGAAGATTTATGCGATGTTGAGGCAAAAGCTGGAGGAGGTACGTATTACAGAAGCAGAAAAGGTTCCGGATGTATCTGTAGTTGACCCGGCGCTTCTTCCTACTGCTCCCGTAAACGCGCAGTCGAAGATAACCGTGTTTACTGGCTCAATTTTAGGTATTATTGTGGGGATGGTACTTGCTTTTGTTGCTGAGAGTCTTGATACTTCAATGGGGACGATTGAAGATGTTGAGAGCGCTCTGGGCATTTCAGTTTTAGGAGTTGTTCCTTCTGTTACGCATGATAAAGAACATAAACCCGTTGGTTTCATTGAAAAATTAAAAAGAGACCTCATATTTAAGCATAGGAAGGATGAAAAGGAAACAAACTACATAAGGCTTATTTCCCATTACAATCCCACATCTCCGGTAGCTGAGGCATTCAGAAGCATTAAGACGAACATTATGGTTTCAAGAATGCGTAAAACCATTATTATTACAAGCGCCGGCCCCCAGGAGGGCAAGACGACCATTTTCATGAATTTAGGCATAGTTTTTGCCCAGGAAGGGTTTCGCACGCTTTTGATATCATCGGATTTAAGAAGGCCTGCCGTAGCGGAAAGTTTCGGCATAGATAAAAAGCCGGGATTAAGTGATATTGTAAGAGGTACTGTGCGTTTGGAAGATACTCTGCGGGGTGCGGCGGATATAATGCTGGGCAGCGTTAGCCTGGACAATGTTGTAAGGCACCCCGGTTTAGACCATATAAAGATTATACCTGCCGGTTCATCTTCGCTTAATCCCGCTGATATACTGCAGTCTAAGGAACTCGAGGCGTTAATAAAAAGAGTGAGGGGGGAATTTGATATCGTTCTTTTAGATACCCCTCCGGTTCTTCCTGTTGCCGATGTAAGCATATTAGCCCCTAAGGTGGATGGCGTTGTTCTATGCTATGAAATAGGGAGGACTTCCCGAACAGCTTTGGTAAGGGCCAAAGTTCAGCTTGAATCGGTAGGAGCAAAGATATTAGGTGTCGTATTAAACCATACAAAACCACAGTCAGAGGCGATAGAGGTCTACCCTTATTATTATAAATATAAATATTATGGGAACAAAGAGGATGATAATTCGGATAAGACTTAGGTGGTGATTATACATATCGGCTTTAGATAAAAGGGGTTAAACACCCCTTTTATTTTTTAAATAAACAGCTTATTCGGCGTAGTTATAAGAATATGAAACAAAATAGAGCAGAGATAAACAATATTGTTTTACTTATAGTTACCGTAATCTTTGCTGTAATAGTTTTTAAATTCGTCGGTTTGTCTCCTAAAATTGCTATTGCTGTTTTTGGTATTGCGTTTTTCTTCCTCGCGTTTTCAAATACTGACCTTGCCCTAATTTTTCTTGTATTTTCTATGTTACTTTCTCCTGAGTTAACGATAGCCCAGGTTCCATCGCGCTCGGTAGTGGTAAGAATTGATGATGTTTTACTTATTGCGATTTTCTTGGGGTGGCTTGCGAAAACCGCTATGAACAAGGAATTAGGGCTTCTTAAACATACCCCTCTTAATTCTCTGATGGTAGCTTATATTGCGGTTTGTATTATAACTACTCTTTTAGGAATAATGAGAAGCGATATTAATCCCCCAAAGAGTTTCTTTTATATTATCAAGTACATAGAATATTTCCTTCTTTATTTTATGGTAACAAATAATATAAAAGATAAGAAGCAGGTAAATACATTTATGGCTTGTTTTATGATAACCGCTTTTATTGTTTGCATCTATGCTCTTCTTACCGTAGGCAAGTTCGGGCGTGCGACAGCTCCGTTTGAAGGGGCAGAGGGAGAGCCTAATACATTGGGAGGGTATTTGATGTTTATGCTTGCGGTTTTCGGAGGGATTTTCTTACACACCTCTTCACGCAGATGGCAGATTGCCATAGCGCTAATAGCTCCTCTTATGGTTATTACTCTGCTTGAGACACTATCGCGCGGGAGTTATCTCGCGTTTATATTCATGTATTTGGTCCTTATTATATTTACAAGGAGAAGAAAAATAATAATTATAGGAGCATTGGTTCTTGGGATTGTTATACTCCCTCTTACTTTGCCGAAAGTTATGAAGGGGGTTACTAAACGGGTTACATATACATTCTCCGGAAGGATAAAGTATAAAACAGTCGGACATGAGGTTGCTCTTGATAAATCTGCGGCTTCAAGAATTGAGAACTGGAAAAATGTCATCCAGAAGCTAAGGAAGTATCCTTTTTTTGGGTATGGCGTTACAGGTGTCGGACTTGTTGATATACAGTACCCCCGTGTATTGGGCGAAACAGGCATTATAGGTTTTCTTATATTTATATGGCTTCTTATAAGAATACTTTCGCTTTCTTCCCACAACCTTTCTTTAGCTAATGATGAACTGTCTCAGGGTATAACGTTTGGATTTTTAGCAGGATTTATCGGTTTGCTTATACATTCTTTTTCCGCCAATACTTTTATTATTGTGCGTATTATGGAGCCTTTTTGGTTTATGACGGCAATAGTGGCTGTGCTCCCTAATCTGGAAATGGTGCAATTGACACAATAACGTTTGAATCAATAATGTGTCAAAAATGATTTGGGCTTTATGGAGTTAAGACAAAAAGAGATGTCCTATGTAATTGCCGTAAGAGCAAGCCTTATATTAGGGATTGCGGGGTTGATAGCATCGGTATCTTTTTGTTTTATAAATGCAGATGTATTAATTGGGGTTTTCGCCAGATTAGCACTCGCTATAGGCAATACACAAAGACTGTTATCCGCGGATCCGGGCCGGCTCTGCACAGAGATTGCCGCTGTTCTGTCCCGCATAAAAATAGCCCTGCCTGTTCTTTCTCTTCTGCTTATTCTCTGGGCATCAGCTTTACGCTTTTTTATTACCAAGAGTATTAAAGGCAATTATATTCAACCAGCACAAAGTACCGATTATCCCTCGTTTCCTTACATTTATATATTCTTAATTATATTGGCAGCTTTGATTTTGCGCATTATAAATATTAACCAGAGCTTGTGGTATGATGAAATCTATTCGGTCCTAAACTACATAGACAGAGGAAGTTTCTTAAGCATCATAACGACCTATAAATATTTTAACAACCATATTTTTTATTCTATATTAGCGCGCACTTCAATGCTTGTGTTCGGCAGAGAAGAATGGGCTTTCAGGTTGCCGTCTCTATTGTTTGGCATAGCAGGAATATGGGCAATAGCAAAGCTTGCGGGACTAACTTTCAAGAAAAATATAATGTGGTTAAGCGCCGTACTGCTCGCTTTCTCATCCGCTCATATTGACCAAAGCATGCAGGCAAGAGGGTATACGGCTTTAGTATTTTCCTCAATAATGTCCTGTTATTATTTCTTGCGCCTCCTAAGAGAGCAAAAAAGTAGTTTGTGGCTTGGTTTTTATATTGTTTCCGTATTGGGATTATATACCCATCTTTATATGGTGATGGTGATACTGTCACAAGTGGCTGTAGTTATGTCAGGCGTATTTTTATTTAAAGAAAAAGATAAGCCTCTTATAGGGTATGATGCTGCCGCAAAGCTTCTTATGCACTATACATTCATCGGAGTAGTTGTTTTTCTGCTTTATCTGCCGGTTTTGCCTTTCATTGTTTTTGAGCTTTTCAGGCATCATGCCACGAAAATTATCAATTTAGATTTTATCTGGTCGGTATTCAAATATCTTGGTTCGGGATTGGAAGGATTAGATTTCGGTATATTGTATTTTATTATGTTTATATTGGGGTTAACATTCTTATGGAAAGAAAACAGGAAATATATTGTTATACTGACAGTTTCTTTATTCTTGGTTTCTTTCGGCATAAATTATGTTCTAGGACCACGCTATCTTTATCCGCGTTTCTTTATCTTTGCCCTCCCAGTGTATCTTATAGCAGCAGCTTCAGGGATTTACAGTTTATGCATAAACTCCAAAGGAGCTGTGAGCATAATACTTATAACATTGTCCGCAGTTATCCTTATAAGTCTAAGCTTACCTAGTATCAAAACAGTTTTATATCTACCAAGACAGGATTATAAAAGAGCTGCATTGTTTATTAAGAAGACCATAAAGCCGGGCAAAGAGACAATCATAATTGCTCCTGGTATTGCCGGCAGGGAAATAAGATATTATCTTAGGGATTATAATGTCGTTAAAACAGATAGCTTAGAAGATATAAAGAGAATAAACTCTGTTTACAATAACGTCATGTTTTTTATAACATATGGTTGGACAGTGCCCAGGAGAATAATGCAGTTTGTTAAAAAGAAATACACGTTTAGTATACCGTTTCGTTCACGTATAGCGGTTGGTATTTATACAAGAATGCCTTACGTTACCAATAATGTTTACTAAGCTAAAGATAACAATAGGTAGGCTTAAGCTTGAAACAGTTAAACTGAGTGTAATTACTGCAATGGCAATTGCGGTAAAGTTTATTTTTCAAATACTTTTGGGAAGAGTCTTCGGTATTTCCTGGCAGTTGGATTCATTTTTTGTAACTATTACTATACTGGGGTTGCTTGGTTTCTCAAGCGATTATTTTATATCCCTTTTCATCCCCATTTTTAATGATGTACGCCAGGATAGCAACAAAGAAAGCAATATTTTTGTTGATGTAGTTATTAAGTGGGCATTTGTACTCTCAATATTTATTATTATTTTTGTAAAGATTTTCGGAATATGGATAATAAGGATTGTGGCTCCGGGGTTATCTCAGGAAAGCGTAGCGCTTGCCAAACAGCTTATGGATATTTTTATTTTCGCGCTTATATTCTCCCAGACCCACAGGATATTAACTCTTAGTCTTAATTCCCTGCATTACTACTCTTTCCCGGCAATAATAAGATTTATTCCTTCTTTGACTAATATTTGTTTTTTATTTATCTTTGTTCCTTCCTACGGCATTAAAGTTCTTGCTTTGGGGAGCGTATTTTCCAACGCTTTGTCAGCAGCTGTTCTTCTGGTATTTTTTCATTTTAAGACCGGCTGGATGCCAACATGGCGGTTTTATCATAAAAAGATTCCGCTGTTGATTTCTAAGTCTACTAAAATGTCTGTAAACAGCGCGATATGGGGACTTCGCAGAGTCATCGTGAATAACTTCGCTTCACGTTTGGGAGAGGGTTCAATCTCAATATTTTATTATGCCGATAAGATAATTACCGCTCTTATTACTGTTGTAGTTTCTCCTGCCTTAAGAGTGTATTATTCGCGCATTTCCCAGCTTATGTCAGGGGCGCAGTGGGATAAAATCAGAGACTTATTCAAAAGGGTTGTGAAGATAAATATGGCTGTAAGTTTTATGATTGCCTCTTCGGTGGCGGTTTTCTTACCGTCTTTCTTGAGAGTTCTATTCTTGGGAAGTAAGTTCAGTTTATCGGATATAAATATTATTTCCGCGTTGGTCAATGTACTTCTTGTATATTTTCTAATTCTTTCTTTTGAGAATTATCTTTCTATGATTGTTATTGCCCAGAAAAGGATGGGTGTTGTAGCCATAAACGCAGTATTAGGCGTAGCGGTTCTTTTTCTATTCCTGCTATTTTCTTATAAAAGATATGGAATGTATAGTTTAAGTTTAGGATATGTTTTGTCTACAATGGCCATATGTATATGTTATTTCTTTTTTACAAGGAAGGTTTTGAGGCTCAACATTACGATATTGATTGTCGGATTACTTAAGAGTTTTTTTATTGCCTTTGGGTTTACCTCCTTAGGCCTTATCTTGAGGATGTTTGTGCCGCATGATAATATTATTGTGTTCTGTGTTTTTCCTGTCTGGTTTGCTTCTTATGTTATTTTATCTTATAAAGTATTGAAAAAGGAAAAGGAGATTATATTCGCAAAATGATTTGTCCCGTTTGTTCTTCACAAAACACAGAGAAGATTAATACATACACTACCGAAGGGTATTCATTCTATAGGTGTGTTGATTGCGATGTTATTTTTACTCATCCTATGAAGGCGGGAACGAAAGAGTGGTATGAAGCTCATAATTTTTATACTCCTCTTGCGGCGCCAAAAGATAATCACCCGTGGTACGAAGAGGAGTTTATTAAAGATAGTGTAAACGGCGGACGTGGCAAAATTCTCAACATAGGGTGTGGGTATAATACTTTCCTGGTTAAGTTACAGGATAAAGGTTACGACGTAACCGCCATAGACATTAATGAAAATATTGTCGAGTTTAGCCATAGTAAACTCGGGATAGAGAAAGTATATAATACAAGAATAGAAGATTTTATCGCTGGATATAAGAGCGAGAAGTTCGATGTTATTATTTTCTTTGAGCTTCTTGAGCATTTAGAAGAGCCGGGCAATTTCCTAAGGTCTTTAAGGAAGATATTAAAAAAGGGAGGGTTTATCGTTTTTAGCGTTCCTAACCGCAAAAGGTTTCGTCCCCAGGCTCACTGGGCGGATTATCCGCCGCACCATTTAACCCGTTGGAGCAGGGAAAGCGTAATCAATAATTTAAAGAAAAGTGGTTTTCAAGTGGTAAAGAGTATTATTTCTCCCATATCAGCAGAGCAGATTATGTATGCATCTGGTATATATTTTGGTACGCTTTATCTTGAGAAGAAAAGGGATAAGAATATTTTATTTAAGGTGTTGTATAAGTTCTTGTACCGTTTCCGCGTAATTTTCTACAATATAATAGCTATTTTATTGCGTGCGGCAAATATTTTCAAAGAAAAGGGCACTTTCATATATACTGTGGGTAAACTGGTGGGTAAAGATGGTTAGCGTAATAATTGCTACATATAATCGTTGTAATTTATTGAAAAGGGCAATAGAGAGTGTGTTGCGCCAGACCTATAAAAATTATGAAATTATTATCATTGATGATGCCTCAAGTGATGA
>Ga0164318_10003614_pt1 | contig 14693 bp, 26 predicted proteins | sample GuaBasSedimGuay9_FD_113734 | JGI IMG/M metagenome (GOLD analysis project Ga0164318, IMG submission 113734) | Subseafloor sediment microbial communities from Guaymas Basin, Gulf of California, Mexico - Guay9, Core 4571-4, 0-3 cm | ecosystem: Environmental > Aquatic > Marine > Hydrothermal vents...
CCACCGTTCTCTGAACGGTGGTAGTTCACCGATATTACTCATCTCCATATCGCACACCAGATTTCAGTCCCCATTATTGTTATCTGCACATGAAAAACGATTTCACGAGCGCCAATACTTACATAAAAACCAAACAAATCCCTTGCTCCACAACAGCTCTTATCTATACCAAAAACGAATGTTAAACCAAATACCTCAAATTGCCACTTACCCATTTAATCACCCCCCCTCCATCGAAATTAACTTTGTTTTCATTAAATCTTCTTGTGAAGCTTCTGAAACTGTGATTTCAAAATAGTTAAGTATATGTGGAACTTTCTTCAGCGCCTCCGATACCATGTTCGCTGCTTCTTTCCAATTGTCGGCTATCACGATGACCTTTGCCTGAACAACATATGCATCAGACATTTCTCATCACCTCCATACTTTCACCCAAAGGTTGCCCATTATACATCTCTCCCACATAGCGTAGCTCATAAAATCTTGGGGATGTTGGGTCAACAGCTATGAATCTTTTCGGATACTCTATCCCAGAATCGGTCAAGCTTACATTATATTCCATTGTCCAAGCGTATGGTTGATAAGTGAGATAAAAGGGGGCTTCAGCCAACCTCTGTGGTGCAAAGCAATGGTATTCTTCTATACCGCATTCATTCGGATTACATCCTTCGAACCTGCAAATTGGTATATATGCCCTGTTATCAACTACGCAAACTTTATAGAAAGTTTTTGTGATGTTCCTTACTTTGTAGAATGTATAGTTCGGGTCGGCTACTTGTAGCTCGGTTTTTAGTTGAGCAAATACTTTTGCGGTGGTTATATTTCCACCCAATTCATTACATGTTTTAATAGCATCTTGCTTGGCTTGTTCTAAAGTTATAAGTAACCATTCCCTTTGCTTCTGTTTGAAATGCTCTTTAAAGTCAAATTCTTCTTCAGGTATTGTTTTGGCTTTGAGATGATGGCATGCCCAAACAGAGATTAAACCAGCAATTAACAACCCAATTAACCAACCGTATTTCTTCATTTTTCCTCACCCTCGCACTTTATATTTTCCACCAGTGTTTCAAGAAGCCTGTGTGTTAGTAGCAGTATAGGTTCAAAGTTTGCAAGTTGGTTTGAATAAAGCTTAACTCTGGCTTGAAGAATGACAAATGGAAACTGTGCTAGTATTTGGGTTATTCTGGAAGATGTCTTTGCATTATCCTGCTCACCTTTCTTTTGTTTTTCTACTTCGTTCCGAATCCTAGGTATTAGATAGTTTCTCGTCATAGAGTCTGCTAAGGTTGATTCAATAATTGAGAAAGCTTCAGCTATTCGTTTGGCTTCATCTTCGGATAAAGACAAAGAGTTCAGTTCCAAAATTGCGTTATCACTCTCAATTTCCGCTAGTTTTTCGAATTTCCCTTCATCCTTTTCCGTCTCCGTCATTCTCCATCACCTCCTTTTCCTCTTTTCCTTCCGCAACCCTTCTTAGGAAGTTATATATCTCGTAATAGACGGCGAACAAGTCTGCCTTGTCAAGATAGAAGAGTCTTTGTGGTGTGGGAAGCGTCGTTAATGCAGTAAATGGAGATTTAACAAATAAAACCAACCTTCCGTCCTCGCCAACTTTAACTTCTACTAGTCCACCCATTCAACCACCCACTCTTAATTCCAATTCCAATTTTCTCAATAGATAACCGACCCTCTCTACGATATTTTTGATTTCTTCCAACTGGACATTTTTCTTGCACAGTAAGTTTATAAGTTCAGTAACACTCCTCAGAGACACCGCTTTTCTCGTTTTGCTATCGAAGAATATAATATCTAGTTTTCCCGGCGTTTTGCTTGGTAATACAAAAACAATCCCAATTTTGTTACCGTTAATGCAGACCTCGATATATCCTTCCTCACCAACTTTTCCTTTATAATCCATTTTTCTCACCCCTCTTCCAATCCTCCACCCATCGATGTTCGTTTATTTTTCTAATTTCGTATAGCGTCAGATGTTTTTGAAGATGACCTGCATACACCAGTTCAAGTGTTGAAAAGAAGAAGTCAGTAGTTTCGACTAGATAATCTTCAGGTTCCCCTTCTATTTTCAGTCTTATTTTGTTTACTCCTATGCATCTCAGATAATCAATAATATTCATCTCAATCCCAATACTGTTCCACTTTCTGTAGATGTTTTCCTTTTTTACGAATTTGAAGAAGGTATCTCCAAGCACATACCCAACGAATCTTCCGTGAAAGTATACATCCGTTCTTTTCTTTCTTTTTTCTATTTCAATTCCGGGTATCGAGTATATTTTTCTCCTTGCCATTTGACCACCTCATTTTTTCCCGATTAAATGTTTAATGAATTCTACTAACCTTTCTAAGAGACCTTTTTCCTCCTGCATCATTTTTCTCGCTTTCTTCACAGCTTTTCTGAGCTCTCTTCTTTCTCTCAGTATTTTTCTTGTTTCTCTCTTGAGTTCTCTTATATACTTTTCCCCCCCAATCCCAAGTTTCGTTGAGATATTTTCCAAGACCTTTACGCATTTCATCTCATATGTTTTGAGTTCTTTATCGTTGCAATACCTTTCTATTTTTCTTATAAACTCTATGAACATATCGGTGATTATTCTCATCACCATCCGAGTATCGGCTTCTTCACTTTCGTTGTCGAGTTTTAAGAAGTAATGTGACATGTTATCTCGTAATTCCTGAAAAATTTCGAATATCTCCTGCTCATTTGGTTTTTTGAACTTTTTCACGAGCGTTTTTTGCCCGGCTATATCATCAACTTTGTATCCCGTAAGTTTGCTTTCTGCATAGGGAATTTCAAAGTTCAAAAATTCTGGGTTCACAATAGAAGTTAGAATTTGAAAGTATTTCATGGTAAATATTATCCACCTTATTTATAATATTTTCGTTTGTAAAAATAGGAAAAAAGTTTCATTGGTTCTTCCCCGTTTTCAAGCTCCTTATTGCTTCGGCTATTTCCGTTGGCAGTAGTATAATCCATTTGTTGCTTTCTTGTTTTCCAAGCTCTTGTATAGTCTGCAATACTCTGAGTTGAAACGCTGCTCGGCTTTTCTCTAATAGCTGCGATGCCTCGGCAATCTTCTTAGCTGCAATTTCTTCTCCCTCGGCTTTTAGTATAATCGCCCTCTTTTCTCTCTCTGCTTCAGCCTGTTTTGATATTGCTTCTACTAGAGAGTTTGGAATCTCTATTTTCTGTATTTTCAAATCTTCCAGCTTCACTCCCCACTCTTTGAGCTTCTTGTTTACTTTGGTCTCCACATTATCAGTAATAAGTTCACGATGTTGTAGGATGTCGTCAAGGTTTCTTGTTCCTATTTCGTCTCTGAGGAGCGCTTCGCAGTATTTACCTATCGCATATTCTCCTTCCCTCAAGTTTACAAAGTATTTGTCTGGATGGGTGACTCTGAAGTAGGCAATACCATCTATGGTCAGCGGTATGTTATCTTTGCTCATAATGTCTTCTGGTTTTATGTCAATGGTTCTCGTTCTCATATCTATTTTTACCACATAATCCACTCCTGGAATTATGAAGTTAAGTCCCGGGTCAAGCACCTTATGTAGTTTACCGAAACGCAGAACAACACCTCTTTCGTATTGCGGTATTATGACGATGCTGTTTCCCAGTATCCACAGAACTATTACTGCACCTATTATCTTGGCGACGAACCCCATGCCAATTTCTGCAAGTGTAGGAAGGAATTTGTATGCTAGAAACGCTAGTAAAGCCCACCCAAGCAATGTAGTAAAGTTATTGACCGACTCATCCGCAATTTCATCGTTCTCTTCCACCATGTCTATCACCTCTATTATTGTATTTATAGGATAGGTATTATTTATAATACTTTTGTCGCAAGGTAAAGTTAATATATTTAACTCGTGTAAAGTTAATGTGGGAGTAAGGTGGGAAAGAGCATTTTCACAGTTTATCCGAATAGTTGAGTATATTTCTAAATGTAAATCTCCTCCAACGATTTACAGGATTTCCAAAGATACTAAAGTTGACCAAGCAACGGTCAGATACTACATAAAAGGCTTGTTAGAGAAAGGATATGTAAGAATCGAAAAACAAGATGGAAGAAATGTCATAGTCCCAAACTTCAACAAAATCATGCCATATAACGGCGTGGTCCTCATGAAAAGAACTGATGGAACATTCTTCATTATAGGTTGCCCGTATTTCGGTAAATGCGGATGTGATGGAGAAACGTGCAGATTGATTGAAGAAATCGGAGATAAAATCTCAGATTGGCTTGAGAAGGAAGAAGAGAGCGATTAATGGGGAATACAATTCCTGTTTTATTTTTATATAAGAAAAATTCTTACATTTCATGGCAAAGATAAAAGTTGATGTAGAGGAACTGATATCACATCCGAAGCTGAGGATGTTTTCCCTGCCGTGGGCAGAGAAGACCATAGTGGGACACCTTGCATTCGAGAGGGGCAAAGTGCCAGCGCACCTTGAGCCTTACCTGATTAAGAAGGGAGAATGCAAGGGAATGAAGGGATTCAGGATTTACAAGGGTAAGAGACTTCCCGCTGCTGCGGTCTGTGTGGCAGAGAAGCACAAGAAGGGAGCTAAGTAAACGTGGCTTTTTTCTACCTTATTTTTATCCATTCTGGTAGTTCGTCGGCTAGTTTTAAATCTACTACTATCTCCGGACATTTTGATAGTATCACCGCCATGAAATAAAGCCATTCATATGTTGTTATTGATACTATTTCGTCTTTTGAAATTTCCAGAAATAATTTCCTTGCCACTTCCTCAATTTTTGAACAGTCCTTTTCATGAAACATGTAGTATGATAGCCATAATGCAAGGTCGTTGTAATTAGGAAAGGGATTCAAAGCCGAACTTTCATGTATGTTCAGTATTTTTAGTTGTAGAAAATCAACGCTGTCCTTTTCTATTAATACCCACAACGCACGTGGAATGGCGCTTTTTCTAAGTGTGTATCTTGAGAATAAAGTGAAATAGGCGCATTTTTTTGATTCTCTTACCGAAACAAGGTTGTTTCTGAACATCATTGTTAGCTTTAGATAGGGTGGGTCGTTATCGTATTTTTTTATTTTTTCCGCTCCCAAACTAGCAAAAATGTCCTTCATAGAGCCGACTTTCCCGCACTTTATTAAATATTGAATGTCTCCGCCCTCTTTCAGATAAGCATATGAGATATCAACCATGTCGAATCCGTTAATTTTGCTCGTTGTTAAGGGCAAGTCCAGGACGATTGCCATCTAGCCCACCTCAATCCGATTTTCCAATTTGTTTTATCCAGTATCCTTTTATTCCAACATTATGAATAAGCCACACACCACGCTTGTGAGCTGTATCCTTGTCAGGGCAAATTACAACTCCGATATATTCTGTTTTTCCCTTTTTGTATAGATTCCTCCGTATAGAGAACTTAAACGAAGGGTCTCTGGCGGCAATGTCTTCAAGTGTTTCTTTTATGTCATCGAATTTTTCGTCCGGTATCTCAAATATTAAGGCATAATACGAACCCACCGGTATCTTCTCCTTCATTTTTTCTGCCAATTCCATCACCTCCTCAAGATTCATTTTCTCGAGCTCGTTAAAATTAATTCCCAAATCAATTTCCCTTTCACATCCCCCTTCTTTAGCTTCAAACAATATGTCTACCTTCCCTCCAAAAGCCATTCTCTTCAGCGAATAACGTATCCTGTATGGGTCGTCGTCGAGTAAAGCTCTGACTACAATGTTGTCCATGTCGGTCTTGATGTTCGGTGATGAAACCACAACATGAAATCCTTTCCCCGACGGACTTATTGCTATTTTCTCTATTTTCACACCCATTCGAACCGCTTTCCAGATTGTCTTCAATAGTCTTGATATGTTGTTTGAATCGATATCTATTGTTGCTCTTCCCATGAAACCACCTTAAGAATACCAAAATTCCAGCGTCAGTTCTCTTCCTTGAAGGTTCTCTGGTAGCTTGTCAATCAGTTTTTCGACTTTCTTCTTTCTCAATTCACCGACCTCTCTCCATTTTCCTCGCATTGTTCCTCTCACAGGAATTGCAGAGTCTTGTATCGTGACCATCGCATCTATTAGGTCTTCGATAGTCCTCGCTTTTTCCCCTATTACCCAACCTTCAGCTCTGACAGTATCGTAATCATAATCGTATAGCTTGACCGAGCTACGAAACCTCGCTATATCAAATACATCATATACTCGTGGGTCAATATCGATTCCCAGCTTCAGTTCGGATAGCGGTTTTATATCGTAGCCCAATCGAAACAGCATAAATTGAAGCGTTTCTTTTATGTTGTCGAGAATTTCAGATTCCGTAGCTGTAAGTTCTTCTTCGCTAAACAATTTCTTTAACAAATCTATCAGCGCTTCAGAAACAGGGAGCGTTATGTGAATTTCAAGATTTCTCTTTGGACCCTTTTTCGGGTCGTAGTCGCTAGCAAATACAAGAGTAACTATCCTCCATTTTGGCAACTCTCTTCTTATTTCTCGCAGTCTTCTTCTCAAAATACGCCTGTAGATGTCTCCGTAACGAGCCATTTACTCACCCCCGAGCTTTTCAATTTTATCCATCAGTTCTTCTATGGCGCTTTCAATATCGTCCAACCTCCATTCTAGGTTGTCCAATTTCGCTTTGATTTCCTCTAGTTTTTCCTCAACTGTTATCATCTCCATCACCCCCGTTCATTCTTTTTTCTATTCGCATTTCAACTAGCTTTTCAACTGCATATAACAAATCATCGTTCGTTATATCTTTTCCCATCACAAGAACATACAAGCTGTAATTGTCTGGGGTTGTTTCGAAGACCCTTCCACGTTCCTCCAGAGGTATTCTCTTCAAAACTTTTCTCATCATGTCGGCTAATACATCGTTTATTTTACTACCAGACCTTTTCAATATAGCATCGTATGTGGGTTTGGTAGTGCCGGGTTTTAGGAGAATCGGCACTTCTTTAGTTATTTTAGAGACGGCTTTGTTTGTTAATCTCACGAAAACGGATTTTATGTATAACCCCAGAGCGTTTTCTATTTTATGTAGTAATTCATCATCCACTTTAACTTCAATTACTATGTTACTTTGACGCTCCGATGGACTAGTTGGAAATGGTTTCCACGGTATCGCATAAGGTTTCAAAGGTTTCACACTATCCAACACCGTGTTTCCCCATCCCATAATACCACCTTTTCTTGTGGAATTAAAGTTCTATTGGAAAAAGTGGTTCGCCTCCATAGGAACTCCATTAGAAGTTAAGGGGGCTGGGTTTCCGACACACCGGCACAGAATTTCAGCGAGTTTTTACCCCAGCCCCACTTAATCAAGGTCGTTTTGGTATTTATATTTTTTGTCGCAAGAAGACCACTGATTTTAATCAGTTCACTCTCTCGCTTTTAGACATTCAGCAGTTTGTTTTCTATAAGCAAGTCAATAAAATCGCTTTTAAGCTTCGGCGGAAGTTTGCGAATGAATTTGAGAGCTACTGTTTTGTCGATTGCTTCCATATCTCTGTATGCCCTTACCAAGCTCTTTATTATTTCTTTATTTTTGTAGATATCATAATACCACGCAATAGCTTCTGCGCTTGTTTTTTCTGGCACAATTTGAAGCGCCCCGATTGGTAAAAGCACATCTAGGAGAGCCATATCGGATTCGTCCTTTCCCATCCCCACCAATTCTTCAATTTCTCCATTTTCGAATATTTCTATGTTAGGCAAGTAATCAAACACGAATTCCGTAAACATCATGGCGAGAATACTTGATTTCATGATATCGTCGATTTTTGCGATTGGTAATGCTATGAAGCTATCTCCGTCATGTCGTGATAATCTGAAAACTCCCGTAATAGAGGATATATCCTTCACCACAATGTCGCTTGAGATAGATTCCTTCCATTTCTTGTCGTAGTCGGCAAATTTTTTAGCGAATTCTGACCATTGTATATTCTTTAGCTTACCGTCGAGCCACTGTTTCTCTGCTACTAAAAGCCATTCGTCTAAACCGAACTCTTTACCGATTTCCTGTATTAGCTTGACTGAAACATCATCAAAGTTTTTCTCAACGAAATAATAAGTTCTTTCTTCTATTTCGTCCCCTACGAATCTAAACGAGTTACACCTTTTCTTGTAGTGTTTCAAAATGAACCATGTTGCCATCCGAGAGCTTAACAAGTTTCCTGTGATTTCAGGTCTTTTCAAGAGCGGGAAAGTTATGTATTCTTCGCAGTCAAAACAGGCTAACAGATAATAGACACCCATTGGTTTCACCCCCTTCACAGCTTATATTTCATAATTTTCTTCAAACATCTTACCGTATTAATCCCTTCCTTTGTTAGCTTGAAATATTTGTGCTTTTTTTCGGTTTTTGTTTGCAATAATCCATCTCTTACCCATTCACTTAAAATTCTTGAGAGATAGCTATAATTTGTGTCGAATGCTTCGGATAACTTTCTCAAATTCATCCAACATCGCCTTTCGTATAGGAGAAGTAGAACTTTTCTTTTAATTGAAGTTGGCATTTTTCATCACCTCCTTTGAAAGTTTTACCTGCGAAGTCTTCTTTTTATCACATCTATGTCATCCTCGATTTTCTTGAGCCTTCGCTCAATCTTGTATATCTTTTCAAACAAGCTTCTCAACATATCGTCCAATTCAACGAATGCATCTTCTATTTCGCTCATTTTAACCCCCTCGTAGGAACCACCGCAAGGAGACCACTCATCTATGATGGGTGGAGGCACTGCGAACATTTAAATATTTTGTTTGAAAATATATGGTGCCAACATAGGTATCAGGGCAATGCTCCCTGATACCAAGGGGTGCGAAGGTTACACAAGTTTTTCCTACCAGAGCACAGCCTTCTGGAATACTATGTTTTTTACTTTCCGAAATTCTTCGGGAGTTTTGACCTCGATAAAATCTTCATCATCGAGGTCTGCTCTTACCGTGATGTGTTTTTCTCCGTTTGGGCGAATTATTCCATACACGGCATTGAATAAGACCTGAGCTCTGCCCTTTCTGTAACCGATGAAGGACACCCTTTTTCCATTCTCTAGGAGAACATAGAAGACCCATTTTTCCTTCTCTATTTTCTCAACTTCCATTCCCATTATCACCACCTACCTCACTATTGCACCGTCCTTCAACATACCAATGGGAGATTTTCTAATTTTATAGGAGATTATCAACCAACTTTTCTAAAACCTTTTTCCTCAATTCCTCGCCCATTAAATTTATCGCCTTTATTCTGGCTTCTCTTGACAATCTTTCCAACCATAGAGCTATTATTTTTATATCATCATCTTCTTTGCTTGAAAGCCATTTTGTTTCAATGCTTCTGAATCTTTTGAGAGCTTTATCCAATCCTACTTCTTCGATTCTCGCTAGAAAGAAGTTCCCGTGCGGATGGTCAGTTCTTATCAGCAATACCCTGTTGCCCTTGACAACTGCAAAATCGTAGGAGAATGGATAGTAGAAAAATGTTTCGTTTCCGATTGTGCGGAATCCTGTTACAATTATCTCACCCCAATACTTCTCACCCTTTTCTCTCCGTTCCTCTCGTTTTATCCGTTTTTCAACTTTTTTCTTAATTTGTTCGTATAGGTCTGGAAACTCTGATTTGAGTTTTTCATACGCTTCCTTTAATGTGAGAATATTCCTTTCTATCTCGGCTTTGAGTTTGTAGTATGGGGAATCGTCTTCCATGACGAGAATTTTTAATGTCCCTTCTTTATCATACCCTCTTATTACAGGATATAGGTGCTTGGTTCCTATTTGATTAGATAGCTCCATGAAAATTATTCCATCCTTTTTCCCCAATATATCGAATATATCATTCGCACAATAGCCGAGACGCCGTTCTATGGTTGTTACTTCTCCATCTTTTGTTGTAAGTTTCCATTCCAGATAATGCAACAGAAGTGATTCATCTGCAAATGCTTGCGCACGGAATAGTAGATTATCTCCTTTGTGTTTCATAATACAAGCGGTGTTAGTGGCGTATCCTTTTCTTTCGAGCTTAAAGAATTTATCGGAAAAATCTATAATAAGGGATGGGGTCGTTATCTTCGTTGGTTCCGGATTACCAAATAGCGCATAGTCCATCATATTCAATATCACGATTTCATTTACATTCGTATCTATATCAATCCCGTAAAGGGACACATGGAATTCTCCGTCCTTTTCGAACGACTCAACTTTTGCAAGTGGTTTATGCGCCACTTTTACTGTTAGAGTAATCTGCCTTCTATTTTTTATTATATCCATCAAATCAATTATCCCTTCCATTGTCTCACCTCCTTTTCGAGCTTTTCTTCTACCATCTTTTCCAAAATCCATTGTGGTAATTCAAAAACTCCTAAAACTACCGCATAGGATATAATGAATGCAATCGAGTCAGCTATCTCTACGAATCTGTTTTTGCCTCTTGGTGTAAATTCTAATTGGGCTTTCTTTTTGATTTCCTCAATCTTTTCTTTATCATCCTTGATAACAACATACCGTGATGATACCAATCCATCTTTAGCATCCGGCGGAATATAGATTGTCATCCCTTCCGTATTCACTCCCCTTGCTTCCAAATACTCCCTCACGAGTTTTTCAAACTCGTGGTCATTTAATTTCATGAATAATTTTGCTAGTTTTACAACTCTGGTGGAGAGTGTTAGGACATCAATCACTTCTATCACCTTTACAATGCTTCCTCTACCAAATCCTCTAAAATCTCGTTTCTCACTTTTTCATTCAACAGTTCCAGTGCTTTCTTCCTAGCTTCCCTGTTCAAACTGCTAATCCAGTCTTTGATAACCTTTACATCTTCGATAACTGATGTTCTCACGTTGAATTTATCGAGGGCTTTTTCAATTCCCCACTCTTCTACCCTCGTTATGAAAAACTCTTCTTTACCAGCCCGAGTCGTTATCACCATCGGAAAGCCGTCGTCTGTCATAACGATAAAGTCGCTCCACCAACTATGGGGGTTGAATATTACTTCTCCACCGATTACCACAAAGTCATTCTTTTTTATTTGTTCCAACAATTTTGCGCCTCTTTCCTTGCGCCTTATAGTTTTGATTTCTCTGCTCGCTTTTCTTCTGTTATTTTCCATCTCTCTTGCATATTCAGATTTTGCTTTTTCATATAATTCTTCCACAGTAATCAGATGATTTAATATATCTCGTGGTATCTTATAGAATCCATTTTGGAGTTTTTCAACTAGAAGCACCTTTTGAACATCCCCCCTTCTCTTTAATGCAATAGGAATTATTTCGTAAAATCTCTTCATATGAGTGAGCGTAAGGTAAAAAGCCTCTCTTTCAATTTCATCATCGAGCGAATTGCATATATCGAGAAGTGATACGGGTGTTACAGTATCTCCGCTTTCTCGAAGTAACGCTTTAATTATCGCTATGAGCGATTCCCACCCATGCCAAGTAGATTTAACAAATATGTAAGCATCCCCTATCATCACGGTAACCGATGCATGCACCGTCTCTATTTTTAGTGAATTGGTAAAAATCCTAATTTTACACCCATACTGATATTTGATGATTGCCGGAGCTGGTTTATCAAACAGGACATATTCCGCAAGTTGGTAAAGCTTCCCGTCTAAAGAGTATGAAGGTTCTGCTCCTTCTATCTCGATATGAAACACCCCGTTCTTATGAAAAGAAGTAATTGCTAGGGGCGTTTCTCCCCCATAGTCAATTTTTATGTTGCACTCCTCTCTGTTTTTTAGAATTTTTAGCAAATCAATTTGGATGGTCTTCTTCATTTCTCATCACCTCCACCCCTTCAATACCTCGTCCAAAATTCCCCTTTCTTTGAGGTTCTTCATAATAATCATATATTTCAGTTTTTGAAGTTCTACTACTTTTTTAAGAGATAACTCTTGCAACTTTGTTATCAGTTCCACAAGCTTCTTTTCATTCTCCCCTTCAACGAGTTCGCTTGTAGCTTTCTCTTTTTCAAATCGTTCAATCAACCTTTTTATTTCAAACGGTTCGTCGAATCCTTTGTGTATCTGTTTTAGCAATTTGCCCCATTTTCTATAGCTTTTCTTTCGTGCCATTTTCATCTCACCTCCTAGCTTTCCATCCGGTATTCAATTTCTCCTCGACAAGCTGTTCAATAAATGCTCTAAATAGGTTCTTCGGTTCTTTGAATTTCATGTGAAATACCTCAAAGTCGTCCGCCAATATTTCTCCATCTATCATTTTCTTAACGGCTCTAATCAATGTATTGATTGCATCTAAATCAACTGCATATACCTTTTCATTTTCAAGCATTATCCATCCACCCTCGTTAAATCCAATTTCTGAAACTTTGTATTTTTTGAGTAACTTAATCAATTCTTTCGTATTCAGGGCTTTAAGCATAAACATCACCCTATTCGATTCTTATTACTCTTCCGAATGGTATCTCTTTCTCTGGGATACCCTCCTTTGTTAAAACCCAGATTGTCCTAACGGTCTCCTGTTTTGGAAACTCTCCGTATCCATCAGTAAGATATACCAGAATCCTCGCATTAGGAATTTTCCTTTTGATATAGTTAAACACGGGGCGAAAATCAGTTCCACCGTATCCGTGAATTTCCATGTGTTTCAATTTGTCGATGTTCCCGTTTGTGAGGGAATATACATCCTGAACTTCTGCATCACAGGTTATTACCGTCATTTTTACATTTCTAAACGATTTGGCTATTGCTATTGTTTCGGATATAAATTCTTCAAGTTCTTGTTGCGATATACTGCCCGAAGTATCAATAGCGACGACGACATCCATGGATTCTTTCACTATATGCGGAAGATATACACCGACTGAATAGCTCTTTTTGTGGGGTTTTGCCCATGTGTAATCAAGGGGCAATTCCTGTGTTATATACTTCCACAATAAAGCTCTCCAATTCAGCTTCGGTCTCAATATCTTTTCAATCAATCTTTCCATTCCTACTGGGAGTTTTCCTTGCCGTTTTGCCAGAATCATTGCTTCTGTAATTTTTTCCATCCATTCTTTCATCTTCTCCTCGATATCCTGACCGGCTTCTTCAAGTTTTTCTTTTAATTCTTTTGCCCCCTTACCTTCTCCTTCTTTTTCGTCTTTACCGTCTGACCCACCTTTACCTTTTTTGTTTCCAGACCCTATCTCCCATGTCGTATGAATATCGAAAGCATAAACATAGGTTTGTGGAAGGTCGGGAATTTTCGAATAAACTTCCTCTGCTGATTTGTTGCTCACATTTATTTCCATTCCCTGTATTGTTACATCCCCATATTTCGTGGGAATGATAGCTCCCTTTGGAAGCTTTAAATCATTTTTTACCAAAACATAATTCACCACACTATCCGTAGCCAAGTTCCATTTTACGGAGTTTCTTTTTCCAATTCTGAATGGATGTAAAAGGGCAAGGTGTAGAACTTCGTGGGCAATAACACCAACCAATTCATCGAAGGTTAGGGAATCTATGAACTTCGGGTTATACCACAGTTCCCCATCCCGTGTTACGCCTGCTGTTGGTATTTCAGGAGTTTCTTTTAGTTTCATATGCATAGCCAGATGTCCGAAGAATGGATATTTTTGCAAGAGTTCCATTCTGACCGATTGGATTTTTTCTTTCGGCGTCAATTTAAACAACTCACTCATTGTTATCACCTCTTACCACCCTATCAGAAACTTCCCGAATTTCCTTATGAACCTGTCTTTCAACTCCTTCTCCTTGTTCTTGTCTTCTTTGAATGTCGTGTTCGAGTAGAGCAATTTCGCTAACAGCATTGCAAATTCTGGTGGGAGTTTGTCGGTTATCAGTATCAGGTAGTTTTTGACTTTTTTAGGTTCGTATTTGTCGGCAAGAGCTGATACCAGAGCATAGAGTAGGTCAGGTTCTTCTGGTATTTTCGCACTTGTCGGATTGTTTATTATGCTGTTTATATCTATTGTGCTGGTCAGCTTCACGAATGACGCAAATTCCATTGCTGTGGCTTCTCCAACAGCCGTAGCAACCAGAGTTTTAACAAGTTTTTCGTCATTTATGCCCTTGATGAGTTTTGAGGCAAATTCCCAGCTTCTTGGCGTCGGGAAGGCTTTATCTTCGCTTTCGGGATTAAATTTGAATAGCAAGTTTGTTCGGAAGTTCAGGAAAGCAACGATTCTGCTGTCTATTTTGTTCTGGGTAGCCCAATCAGTCCATTCTTTAATCGTCGGCACTTTTAGTTCAACATGTAGGAATCTGTTTTTGAGAGGTGCTGGAAGCTCGAATACATTAGCTCTGTCCTCTAATCTGTTTCCTGCCGATACTATGATGTAACCTTCTGGAAGGATATAGTCGCCAAGTCGCCTGTCAAGAATTAGCTGATATGCTGATGCCTGTATGCTCGGTGGGGCAAGATTCAACTCATCGAAGAATAGTATTCCTTGTCCCTTTCTCGGTAGCCAATTAGGTGGAATCCACTTTGTTTTATCCTCTTCTATCTTCGGTAGCCCTCTCAAATCGCTGGGGTCTAACTGTGAGATTCTAACATCTATGAGGCAAAACTTTTCCTCATTGTTTATGTCCTTTATGTTGTCGCTAAATTCTTTCCCCAACCGCTCTGCTATTTCTCTCGCCACTTCTCTAACTGTTTGGGATTTTCCTATTCCTGTTGTCCCCCAAATAAATAGGGGCATTTTAGTTTCCCAAGCCCTCTTTATTATCTTTTTC
>Ga0164318_10003615_pt1 | contig 14692 bp, 15 predicted proteins | sample GuaBasSedimGuay9_FD_113734 | JGI IMG/M metagenome (GOLD analysis project Ga0164318, IMG submission 113734) | Subseafloor sediment microbial communities from Guaymas Basin, Gulf of California, Mexico - Guay9, Core 4571-4, 0-3 cm | ecosystem: Environmental > Aquatic > Marine > Hydrothermal vents...
AACCTGCATGCCGGTACCAGCAAAGGAAAGCGCGATTGGCCGGAAATAAAAAATTTGCTTGAAGAAGCAGGATTTCAAATGCAAATTGTTTTTACCGAACATGCCGGACATGCCATTCAAATCGTACAAAATTCAATCGAGAAAGAAGGATTTACCAACATAATTGTTGTTGGCGGCGATGGCACTTTTAACGAAGTGGTGAATGGATTTTTCAAACAGAAAAAACAAAAAACCAGCGATATTACACTAGGGATGATTACAGTTGGAACAGGCAACGATTGGGGAAGAATGTATGACCTGCCTGCCGAATACAGCGAACAGGTTAAAATCATCCAAAAAGGAAAAACCTTTGTTCAGGATGTGGGCGTTGTAAAATACCAAAGCCACCAAAACCGTGACAACCGTTATTTTGTAAATGTTGCCGGAATGGGATACGATGCACTGGTCGCCCACAAAACCAACCAAATGAAACAAAGCGGAAAGGGCGGGGCATTGGTCTACCTGATCAATCTGCTACAAGCCTTGTTTCAGTACAAAGCTACCCATCTTGAAATTGACGCTGATGGAAAGCAAATATTTTCCGGAAAGGTTTTCAGTATGAGCATTGGCATCTGCAAATTCAATGGTGCAGGGATGATGCAACTGCCAACAGCCATTCCCGACGATGGTTTGTTTGATGTTACCGTCATTAAAAAAACCAGTAAACTGACGGTTATTCGTAATATCAAAAATTTATACGATGGTTCATTTATTAAAATGAAAGAAGTAGAAACTTTCAGGGGAAGAAATTTCACAATCAAATCAATACCCGAACATCACCTCTACCTTGAAACCGATGGAGAATCTTTGGGTTCTTCCCCACTGACTTTTGAAGTAATTCCAAAAGCTATTAAGTTGATTGTTAAGTAGGTTCATGCTTTTTAGCTCTTCCAGATTTGCAATCTGGAAGCTTGGGATTTTGGATTTATAATCCCGTTACCCATTGTTGGTGTCCCACCTGTATCCGTTGTTGGTGTCCCACCAACAACAAAACAATTCCTCAAATCATGCCGTTGGTGAAGACACCAACGGAGGAGATAGCATAAAAAATTTATTCATCAAATTTTGGATTTATAAAACAAAGAATATTTACTTTTGTGAAATAATTAACAATAAAACAAAAAAGATGAATCTCACTCATATTGAACACATTGGAATTGCAGTAAAAAATCTTGACGAAGCCATTCCTTACTACGAAAATGTACTGGGCCTGAAATGTTATGCCATTGAAGAAGTAAAAGACCAAAAAGTTAAAACAGCTTTCTTCAAAATCGGACAAACAAAGATTGAATTACTGGAGAGCACAGACCCCGAAGGCCCTATCGGAAAGTTCATTGAAAAACGTGGTCCCGGCTTACACCATCTGGCATTTGCAGCCGATGACCTTGAAGGTGCACTACTGGAAGCCGAAGAAAAAGGTGTTCGCCTTATCGACCAAAAACCCCGAAAAGGAGCCGAAGGATTGAACATCGGATTTCTTCATCCTAAATCTACCTTTGGTGCATTGACCGAGTTTTGTGAGAAACCAACTAAATAGTGTCTATCCAGAAGGCTCAAAGATTTGAATAAAAATCTAAATCACAAATAACAAATTCTAAATAGTCCTTTAACATAAATACCATGACAATAGAAGATAACATTCAACACCTGTTAGACAAACGTGAAGAAGCCAAAATGGGTGGTGGTGAAAAGCGCATTGAATCGCAGCACAAAAAAGGAAAATTTACTGCCCGCGAGCGGATTGATATGTTACTCGATGAAGGCAGTTTCGAAGAATTCGACATGTTTGTTACCCACCATTCCACCGACTTTGGTTTGGAAAAACAAAAGTTTTTTACTGATGGTGTAATTACCGGACACGGCACAATCGATGGCCGGGTAGTCTATGTATTTTCTCAGGATTTTACAATTATTGGTGGCTCGCTATCAGAAACTTATGCCAGGAAGATTTGTAAAGTCATGGATCAGGCCTTGAAAGTCGGGGCACCAATTATTGGCATCAACGACAGCGGTGGGGCACGTATTCAGGAAGGTGTTAAAAGTCTGGCCGGTTATGCCGAAATATTCCAGCGAAATATTATGGCTTCCGGTGTTATTCCACAAATTTCGGCGGTGTTTGGCCCTTGTGCCGGAGGAGCAGTTTACTCACCCGCACTCACCGATTTTATCTTCATGAGCAAGGAAAACAGCTATATGTTTGTGACCGGCCCAAAAGTTACCAAAACGGTAACAGGAGAAGATATTACTACCGACGATTTGGGCGGCCCCGATGTACACGGCAAAAAATCTGGAGTTGCTCATTTCATTGCTGAGGATGAAGAAGAAGGTATTTTACTGATTAGAAAATTATTGACATTTCTTCCACAAAACAACCTGGAAGAACCACCAATAACTGAATGCAACGACCCCATTGACCGCAAGGAAGATTTGTTGAATGACATTATTCCTTCCAACCCAAACCAGCCCTATAATATTTCCGATGTCATTTATTCCATTGTTGACAACAGCGAATTTCTCCAGGTGCAGCGGCATTATGCCAAAAATATTATCACAGGTTTTGCAAAATTTAATGGAATGCCAGTGGGAATTGTCGCCAACCAACCCGATTTTCTGGCCGGTGTACTCGATATTAATGCATCAAGAAAAGCAGCCCGATTTGTCCGCTTTTGCGATGCCTTTAACCTGCCCGTTGTAACACTTGTTGACGTTCCGGGATTTCTGCCAGGCAGTGCACAGGAATACGCCGGTATTATTATTCATGGTGCTAAATTGCTTTTTGCCTACGGGGAAGCAACCGTTCCAAAAGTAACCATCACCCTGCGTAAATCTTATGGTGGTGCACATGATGTGATGGGTTCAAAACAGTTGCGGGGAGACATCAATTATGCCTGGCCTTCTGCCGAGATTGCCGTGATGGGTCCGGCCGGTGCTATTGAAGTTTTAAACGGTAAGGAAATCCATGCCATTGAAAACGATGTTGAGCGTAAAAAATTCATCACCCAAAAAGAAAATGAATACCGTGATAAATTTGCCAACCCTTACGAAGCTGCAAGTTACGGTTACATTGACGATGTGATCGAGCCCCGAAATACCCGCTTCCGCATCATTCGGGCACTGCAGGCTTTGGCCACTAAAAAAGACACGAATCCGCCCAAGAAGCACTCAAATATTCCACTTTAAATCAACGGCCATGCTAATGAGCATTCAATTACCCGAACATATTTCTGAAGGCATTGTCATTGCCATAACCGGCTACATCATTGTATTTCTCGCGCTTTTGTTGCTCTACTATATTTTCCGATTGCTATCGAAAGTGCTGACAATGAATGTAAGAAGAAAGCTGGCCAGATCGGGTAAATTACACGCCATCCCCGAAGGGCAAGACGTACATATTAGTGGGGAAACAGCGGCGGCTATTGCCATGGCCATTTATTTAAATTACGAATTGCACGACAAAGAAAGTGATGTATTAACCATCAAAAAAATATCGAAAGCCTATTCGCCATGGAACTCAAAAATCTATGGAATGCGGTATTTCAGACGTTAAAAATAGAGTAATGAAAAAATTCAAATTCACCATTCGGGGAAATGACTACGAAGTTGAAATCAAGAAATTTGAGGACGGATTGGCCAAACTCGAAGTAAACGGAACGGCATACAATGTTGAATTACAAGAAGAGGAACAGACTTCCAAAACACCTGTTCTTGTGCGTTCCGTAATTCAAAGACCGGAAAATGCTCACAAAATCAAAAAAACCAATCCGGGCTTGTTTAAAGTCATTGCCCCCTTGCCGGGAAATATTTTACAAGTCTTTGTCAAGGAAGGAGATGAAGTAAAAAAAGATGACCCTTTATTGCTTTACGAAGCCATGAAAATGGAGAATAAGTTACTGGCTGAAAAAGATGGTATTGTGAAAACCATCAAAGTAGCTGCCGGTGATGCTGTGTTGCAGAACGATCTGTTAATCGAATTAGAATTGAGTTAATTTGTGCTTGCCCATAATGTCCGATTTCTTCGTTATGCTCGTTATTAAAACAGTCATCCGTACGGACTCCTTGATTTTAATAACATCGCAAGCCTCGAACTCGAACATTCTAACCTAAGCACCAACTTTAAAGACGAAAACTAATTAAGGAGTATGAAAAATCAAAAAAGAGCCTTCACTATTTTTGGCATTATCCTTTTCCTGGGATTGTTGAACATGATGCTGTTTCAATTTCAAGCGTTTTCGGGCAGTATTGGTGATCTGGGACAAGCCATTGGTAATACGGCTGAAATAGAATCGAACGGCGTTTTTCAGGGACTTCAAAAATTCTGGAGTTATACTGGTTTCCGAAATGCATCAATAGGAAATTTCATCATGATAATGGTTGGTCTGGTTTTTATCTTTCTGGCCATCCGTTTCGAATACGAACCACTGCTTCTTATCCCCATTGGCACGGGGATTATTATTGGTAACGTGCCCTTCTTTCAGGACGGAGGCATCAACCTTCAATTGGGAATTTACCAGGAAGGAAGTGTACTCAATTACCTGTATTACGGTGTGATAAAAGGAATTTATCCGCCACTCATCTTTTTAGGGATCGGAGCGATGACAGACTTTTCATCATTGATTTCCAATCCGCGCCTCATGCTTTTGGGCGCAGCCGCACAAGTTGGTATTTTCCTCACATTTATTGGTGCTTTATATCTTGGATTTAATATGCCCGAAGCCGGAGCCATTGGTATTATTGGTGGGGCCGATGGACCAACTGCTATTTTTCTTTCTTCGAAATTGGCAAATGGGGGCATTATTAATGGCATACAAACCAAAAACCTGATTGGTCCCATTGCCATTGCAGCCTATTCGTATATGGCATTGGTTCCGGTTATTCAGCCACCCATCATGCGTTTGCTTACCAATTCAAAGGAGCGTATAATCAGGATGAAACCTCCCCGTTCGGTCAGTAAATTGGAGAAAATAGCTTTCCCTATTGTTGCTTTAATCCTCACTACTTTTATTTCGCCGGGTGCAATGCCTTTGCTGGGAATGTTGTTTTTTGGCAATTTATTGAAAGAAAGCGGGGTTACTAAACGCTTAGCCGACACAGCCCGCACTTCCCTTATTGATATTGTGACCATCCTTCTCGGATTGACAGTTGGCGCATCAACACAAGCCGACGTTTTTCTGACCAGCGAATCTATTCTGATATTTGTTTTGGGTGCTTTGTCGTTTATTGTTGCAACAGCAGGCGGAGTTACTTTTGCCAAAGTGATGAACCTATTTTTATCGGCTGACAACAAGATCAATCCACTTGTTGGCGCTGCCGGAGTTTCGGCAGTTCCTGATAGTGCCCGTGTTGTGCAAACAGAAGGTTTACGTTACGATCCATCCAACCATTTATTAATGCACGCCATGGCACCCAATGTTTCGGGAGTTATCGGATCGGCAGTAGCAGCCGGTATTATGATGAGCTTTTTAATGTAATACCCATACCGCTGTTGGTGTCCTCACCAACAGTTTAAAATACTTATTGTTGGTGAGGACACCAACAATGGATTGGAAATTAATTTTTAAGTGGTAATGCTTGTACCATCGGAATCCCTTTGGAAGATTTTCCTACTTTTGAAATTCAAATCATTTGAAAAGAAAGTTATGCTAATTATTGGAATTGCCGGGGGAAGTGGATCGGGAAAAACAACTGTTGTTAATAAAATAGTAGATGCACTACCAAAAAATGCGGTGGCTGTTATTCCTCAGGATGCGTATTATTACGACAACGGTCATCTAACCCAAGAAGAAAAGTTGCAAATCAATTTTGACCACCCCAACTCCATCGAGTGGAATTTGCTCAATAATCATCTTGATAAATTGAAAAAAGGCGAAACCATTTCGATGCCAATTTACAACTATGTTACCTGCGCAAGAGCAGAAGAAACAATTTCTGTTGAGCCAAAAAAAGTAATTATTGTTGAAGGCATCCTGATCCTAAACAATCCCGAACTCAGAAAAAGGTTGAATATTAAACTATTTGTCTCTACAGAAAATGACGACCGGCTGATTCGGATTATTAGACGTGATATTATCGAACGCGGCCGCTCCTATAAAGACGTGCTTGAACATTACGAAACCTATGTAAAACCGATGCACCAACAATTTATTGAACCTTCGAAAAGACATGCAAACGTAATTATTCCCGAAGGAGGCAAAAACCAGGTGGCCATTGATATGGTGGTATCAAGGATAAAAATGAATCTGAATATTTAGCAAGAAGCACCAAATTACAATAAAACAAATACCAAATAATTTCCAATTTGCAAATACCAAAATAAAAAAACAGTTTCGAAAATTGAGTTTTTGAGTTTTAAGATTTATTTGAAATTTGGGTTTTGAAATTTGGGTTTTTGACTTTTAAACAAATATACTATGCAAAACCCCAACAATATCCCCTCCCCCTGCATCCATGTTTGCGTTCGTGATTTAGATGATATCTGCATGGGTTGCTACCGCAGCATTGATGAAATACGAGGCTGGTATAAATTCTCTGACGAAGAAAAACTTCAGGCAATTAAAAATGCAGAAGGCCGAAAAGCCAATAAAGACAAAGCAAGTAAATACGATCACTATGCCTGATTTGTATTGCTATTAATTGCTAGAGTACAAGGTTTTCACATCAGAAAACAATTTGAGACAAATATAGATTTTAGCTCATTATTTTTTTCTACTTTTGAAAACACATTTTGTTTCCTCTTAAAAATGGATGAATTATGAATTTCGAGAGTCCATTCCGTAATATTAAAAAAAGAGATCCACTTTTTTTATGAAATGTCATACCTGTCAGGAAATGACATTTATCAAGTCCCCTTTTATTATATCCTATTAAAACCAAAAAAATGAAATTACCTTTTGCCGAATCTTACAAAACAAAAATGGTGGAATCTATACGAAGATCCACACGTGAAGAAAGAGAAAAATGGATCCAAGAAGCCAACTACAACCTGTTTAATTTAAAGAGTAATCAAGTATTTATCGATCTGCTTACCGACTCGGGAACAGGTGCAATGAGCGACAAACAATGGTCAGAAATGATGCTGGGCGACGAAAGTTATGCCGGGGCATCCTCTTATTCCAAAATGAAAAATGCAATCAGTGAAATCACTGGCTTCCCCTATTTTCTTCCTACCCACCAGGGAAGGGCAGCCGAAAATGTATTGTTTTCAACCATAATAAAGGCTGGTGATATTGTCCCGGGGAATTCACATTTTGATACCACCAAAGGGCATATTGAGTTCCGCAAAGCCAGTGCTGTAGATTGTACCATTGACGAAGCTTTTGACACCACACTCGACCATCCTTTTAAGGGTGACATCAATCTGGAAAAATTGGAAGGTGTATTAAAAAGCAATCCCAAAGAAAAAATACCGCTCATCATCGTAACAGTTACTTGTAATTCTTCCGGTGGACAGCCGGTTTCCATGAAAAACATGAAAGCCGTTTCGCAACTGGCCAAGAAATATGATATTCCCGTATTTTTTGATTCTGCACGTTTTGCCGAAAATGCCTATTTCATTAAAATTCGGGAAGATGGATACCGTGACAAATCAATCCGTGAAATTGTACTAGAGATGTTTTCCTATGCCGATGGAATGACCATGAGCAGTAAAAAGGACGCCATCGTTAACATGGGTGGATTTATTGGTTTTCGCGACAAAGGCTTGTTTGAAAAAGCCACCATGTACAACATCCTGTTTGAAGGCTACATTTCTTATGGAGGTATGTCTGGACGAGATATGAACGCATTGGCCCAGGGTCTTTATGAAGGTACAGAATTTAACTACCTCGAAACCCGAATTGGCCAGGTGGCTTATCTCGGTCAAAAACTGAAAGATTTTGGGATTCCTGTTCAGTATCCTTTCGGCGGTCATGCCATTTTTGTAGATGCCAAACGATTTCTGCCACAGCTCCCAAAGGAACAATTGGTTGCCCAAACACTAGCTGTTGAATTATATCTTGAAGGAGGTGTACGTGGTGTTGAAATCGGAACTTTGCTTGCTGACCGCGATCCTGAAACTGGCGAAAACAGGTATCCCGAACTGGAATTAATGCGGCTTGCCATTCCCCGCAGGGTGTATTCTGACAACCATATGGATTTTATTGCTGCTGCGCTTTTTAACGTATTCGAACGCAAGGAACAAATTACCAAAGGGTTAAAAATTGTTGAAGAAGCTCCCATTTTAAGACATTTTACGGTAAAGTTGGAAAAGGTTTAAATGAGAAAGACCTGAGACAGAAGACTGTAAGACCTTCCAGCGTTTGAAAAACCTGGAAGCGTCTGGATTTACCCCCTCTTCCTCTGGCATCTCCCCCCGAGGGGGAGAAATGGGTCTCCCAAAATAATTAACGCAACCACTATTCTCCCCTTGGAGGAGATGCCCGCAGGGCAGAGGGGTCATAAACTAACATGGACAAATCAAAAAAAAATAGCCGCTACCAACGCCTGTACAAGCAAATAAAGGACTTGATTGAAAAAAGCAGCAACAACCCAACTTCTAACATGGTTACGATGCTGGCAGTACTTCACCATAAAATGGATTACTTTTTTTGGACAGGGTTTTATTTACTACAGGATGGTAAATTGCAGGTTGGCCCTTATCAGGGTTCGCTGGCATGCATTAATCTGGCAAAAAATTCAGGTGTTTGCTGGTCTGCAATTAATGCTGAGAAGACCGTAATTATTGATAATGTGGAAGCATTTCCCGGACACATTGCCTGCGATTCACGTTCAAAATCAGAAATCGTTGTTCCCCTTAAAAACCAAAATAACGAACTCATTGGCGTATTGGATGTGGACAGCAGCGAACTCAATTCCTTCGATGAAATTGATGCGTTGTGGTTAGAAAAAATTATGGCTTTGGTTTTTGAAATTTAAATTTCCCTCACAGGTGTTAAAGGATGAAAAAGATAAACCCTGTTGTTTTGTAGGTTTAGGCATTTATAACGGGTCCGTTGTTTTTCTCCTTTCTTGAATTGCATTCCGTTCTCTGTACGGAAAACTGTATTTTCCGTTAAGTCTTCAACACGGGTTTCGTTCTGGTTTTCATCATATTGAAGAAGCAGACGACTCAACTCCAGTTCGGCAGTACTTGAAGCTTTGGCATTGACAATACTTTTTGAAAGTACTTGTTTAACATCACTTGGGAAAATATCATCTTTCAGCATCACCAGCATCAATCTCCGGTAGGCTTTTTTCCATTCTGCACCATGGGGCTGAACTGTGGTTTTGTAGTCCTCAAAAACCTGCAAATGCGCCAATTCATGTACAAATGTGATTAGAAAAGAATAGGGATTCAGATTATGGTTGACTGAAATGCGATGGTTGGGGTGTTGAATGGGCGGACGATAATCCCCAAGTTTTGTTTTTCGGTTGCGCGTAATTTTTAAATGAACTTTATTGCGGACTATCCACTTTGAAACCTGGTCAACGGCAGCTTCCGGAAGGTATTGTTTGAGTATGGATTTGTCTTCTTTTTTCATCAGGGTCAAAGATAGGATTTTGTACAAATAATCATCAGAATGTGACCATTTTTGAAGACAAAATATTTTGCTACATTGCCAATATTATTTGAAATTGAGAAATGAAAAAGAAAACCCTTTTCTGGATTAGCTTGGTTTTTACATTATTGATCTTTACGGCTATTAACGCTTTCGATAAACACCTGAAAAATGACCTTGTCCCAAATGGGATTGTTTCATTTCAATTTGCCAAAAGTCTTAATAGTTCACTCAAAATGATAAATTCATGGGATGCCGAAGCCAAAGTTTATGCCGCACTCAGCCTTGGAATTGATTATCTTTATTTGCTTACTTATGGTAGTTTTTTGGCTTTGTCTGTTTTGTTGTTGGCAACCAAATTACCTCATGGTTTTCTGAAAAAATCGGCTGGGAAAGTAGCGTCCATAATAATACTGGCTGCACTGTTGGATGGTGTCGAGAATTATGGATCAATTCGTTTGCTTACCGGAACCCATACGCAATCAATGGCCTCTCTGGTTTATTATTGTGCTTCAGTAAAATTTGCTTTAATTGTTATAGGGATAATTTATCTACTGATTGGATTAGTTGTTCTGGTTTTTAAAACGAAAAACTGAGATGAGTTTTCAAACTTTTCTAGACGCAGATTATTATGATTGCTTATGATTTTTTTGATGCAAAGCTTTAGAATACTTTATCATGATAAATCAGCGGCATCAGCGTCTGATATATTTAAAGTCGCCTTCTGAAAGCTTTCATTTTTCTGAAGAAAGCTAAATTCTGAACAATCGCAATTTCTCTTCTTTTTCTTCTTTTTCGAGGGATAATGGTGGCGCGAAGTATTGCACGCCGAAATCAAAGTTGCCAACATTAAAAAAGCAATAACAATGATGGATTTAAGTTTCATTATAAAAGAGAAGCTGTGTAATGATGTTTAATCCTTGCAAAGTAAGTAGTTTTTGTTTCACTGCTGAACAAAAAACTTTAGGCATTTTAGGCACTTCAAACTTTAGCCACTTTTTTTATCTAAATTAGCCGTGTAATTATGGGACTTCTACATACTATTGGCGATTATGTTGTACTGATGGCTCAGACCTTCAAAAGGCCTGATAAAGGCAAGGTATTTCGAAAACAATTGTTCATCGACTTTCAACACCTTGGGGTTGATTCCATTGGTATTGTTGCCTTTATCTCGTTATTTGTAGGTGCTATTATCGCCATGCAAATGGCCTACAATATCAGTAGTCCGCTGGTACCTTTATATCTTATCGGTTACACCACCAAACAAATGATGATACTTGAGATTTCTCCAACTATCATGAGCCTGATCCTGGCTGGAAAAGTGGGTTCGAGCATCGCATCAGAAATTGGCACCATGCGGGTAACCGAGCAAATTGATGCCCTAAAAGTAATGGGCATTAACCCGGCCAACTACCTGATACTCCCTAAAATAACTGCCTCCATGATTTACAATCCTATCCTGATTGTTTTTTCAATGGTCATAGGTTTATTTGGAGGCTGGGTTGCTGTTAGTATTACAGGGATTGTTTCGCCGGTTGATTTTGTTATCGGTTTACAAGCCTGGCCCGTACCATACGATATTGCTTATGCCCTTATCAAAACCGTAGTTTTCGCATTTATTATTGCTTCCGTCTCCGGCTATTTCGGTTATACCGTTAAAGGTGGCTCGGTTGATGTGGGAAGAGCCAGTACCAAGGCTGTTGTGTCAAGCAGTATTTTAATCATTATTTTCGATTTAATTCTTACTCAAATGCTGTTAACGTGATTGAAGTAAAAAACATATTCAAGTCGTTCGACGGACAGCAAGTGTTGACGGATGTTTCCACCGTTTTTGAAGAAGGAAAGACAAATCTGATTATTGGCCAAAGTGGTTCCGGTAAAACGGTATTAATGAAATGTTGCATCGGCCTTTTTAATGTTGATGAAGGTGAAGTTATTTTCGATGGACGATGTTTTTCAGAATTGAAGGAAAAGAAAAAGAAATCAACCCGAAAAGAAATGGGCGTACTTTTTCAGGGAGGTGCATTGTTTGATTCCTATTCGGTTGAAGAAAATGTAATGTTTCCATTGAATATGTTTACCAAAATGCCATTTGAGGAGAAACAGGAACGTGTAAACGATGTGCTGAAAAGGGTGAACCTGATAAATGCCAATAAAAAATTTCCTGCAGAATTGAGTGGTGGCATGACCAAACGGGTAGCCATTGCACGGGCCATTGCCATGAATCCAAAATATTTATTTTGCGATGAGCCCAATTCCGGTCTTGATCCCAAAACAGCCGAATTAATTGACGAACTGATTTCGGATTTGACTGCAGAATACAATATGACAACGGTGATCAATACCCACGATATGAATTCGGTATTGCAGATTGGTCAAACGATAATTTTTGTAAACAAAGGCAAACTTTGGTGGAAAGGCAATAAAAAAGAAATCCTGGAAACTGATAATCCTGAATTAAACGAATTTGTATTTGCAACTGAATTAACCCGAAGAATAAAACGATGAATATTTCGCTGCTCGATATTTTCCTGTTGATTCCCATGCTGTTGTTTGCATGGGGTGGTTATAAAAAAGGTTTAATTATTAGTCTGGCATCACTGGCAGCTTTGGTATTTGGCTTGTATTTTGCTTTTTTCTTTTCAGATTACGCAGCTGGTTTATTGACCGAGTATTTTACAATCAGTGAAAAATATTTGGCTGTTATTTCGTTTGCGGTTACTTTTATCGTTGTAATTGCTGCAGTTATTTTATTAGGAAATGTTCTTGAAAAAGTCATCAATGTATTGATGTTGGGATTTCTAAATAAAGCGGCTGGTGCAGTATTTGGGCTTCTAAAAGGAGCACTTTATATGAGCATCTTAATATTTGTCGTTAATTATTTTGATGTAGGACAAAGTATTATTAATAAAGACAGCCGCGAAAAATCATTGTTTTACGAACCCGTCGAATCAATCGCTCCTTTCCTTTATTCGTGGCTGAACTTGGAGAACCTCAATATAAACCTTCCCGATAAGGAAGATATTCTGGATGAGGTTTATTAGGAAATTACTACCGCTGCAAGCGTCCACGCTTGCAGATTATTAATGAGCATAATTCTTTCAAGCCAGGAGGCTTGAAACAGGTGCTAAATTATCCCTCAATGGCAGCCACCCCCGGTAACGTCTTCCCTTCCAAAGATTCCAGCATGGCACCACCACCGGTGGAAACATAACTTACTTCGTCTTTCAGATTGTATTTATTGACGGCAGCAACAGAATCACCCCCACCTACCAAAGAATACGCACCTTTTGAAGTGGAATGGGCAATAGCTTTGGCGATATCAATTGTGCCTTTGGCAAAGTTGTCTAATTCAAAAACACCCATGGGGCCATTCCAAAGAATGGTTGCCGACTTTTCGATCACATCACTAAACGTGTTGATGGTTTCCGGGCCAATGTCCAAACCCAGCCAGCCATCAGGAATTTCACCTGCCTTGCAAGTTTGAATATTGGCATTATTATCAAATTTGTCGGCAATTACTGTATCAGTTGGAATGTAAAAAGTCACATTCATTTCTGCCGCTTTTTTCATGGCATTTTTGGCAGTGTCAATTAGATCGTCTTCCACCAACGAATTTCCAATCTGCCCACCCATGGCTTTGATGAAGGTAAACATCATCCCGCCGCCAATAATAATATTGTCAACCTTAGAAAGTAAACTGTTAATGATTTCAATTTTGCCCGAAACTTTGGCGCCTCCCAAAACAGCGGTAACCGGTTTTTTACCTTCTTTTAAAACCTTATTGATGCTGGCCAGTTCGTTTTTCATCACATAACCAAACATTTTGTCGTTTGGAAAAAATTGTGCGATGACAGCCGTGGAGGCATGTGCCCGGTGTGCAGTTCCAAAAGCATCGTTCATATAAACATCGGCCAGGGAAGCCAGTTTTTCAGCAAATGCTGCATCCCCATTTTTCTCTTCCGGATAAAAGCGGAGGTTTTCTAATAAAAGAACCTGCCCGGTTTTGAGCTGAGCAGCCATTTGCTTTGCGCTTTCACCAATGCAATCATCGGCAAAAAGGACTTCTGTTCCTAGTTTTTCAGACAGATCGTCGATAAGGTGTTTCAGGGAAAACTTATCTTCCGGACCGGTTTTCGGCCTGCCGAGATGCGACATCAAAATAACAGCCCCACCACCTTCACGTATTTTTTGGATAGTGGGAATGGCAGCACGGATCCGGGTATCATCGGTAATTTCAAAATTGTTATTTAATGGCACGTTAAAATCAACGCGGACAATCACTTTCTTTCCTGTAAAATCGTAGGTATCAATATTTTTCATGGTCATTAAATTTGGATGATTTGTTAGTTCTGAATTTAATTGCAAATCTAAGAAAGAAAGCACAATCTTCTAAGCGGTTTAGTGTTGAAACAAAATCAGTCGCCCTGACCTTCAGGTCAGGGTAAAAAAGCAATATATTTGTTTCCTCCAAAACCAAAATAAATGGACAATTTCAATGGCAATATTATTTCCAAGCTGCCGCAAACCGGCACTTCGGTTTTTGCAGTAATGAGTCAAATGGCGAACGAGCACAAAGCGGTGAATCTTTCACAAGGCTTTCCAGATTTTCCTATTTCAGAAGAACTTATTGACAGCGTACACCATTATATGCAAAAGGGTTTTAATCAGTACGCACCCATGCCGGGTGTTCCTGAATTGCGTCAGGCGATTTCGAAAATGTTCGTCAAAAATCATGGGGCAAATTACAATCCGGAAACAGAAATTAATATTACTGCCGGTGCAACCCAGGGACTTTATACAGCAATTTCAGCTTTTGTAAAACCGGGTGATGAAGTCATTGTTTTTGAGCCGGCCTATGACAGTTATGCCCCGGCCGTTGAAGTAAATAAGGGAATTACAAAATACTCGAAATTGCTTTATCCTGATTTCGGGATCAATTGGGATGAATTACCAAAACTGATTTCCCATAATACGCGGATGATTATTATCAATACGCCGCATAATCCAACGGGCAGTGTACTCAAAGAAGATGACCTGAAGCGTTTGGAAAGGTTGACAAAAGGAACGGATATTATTGTGCTCAGCGATGAGGTTTACGAGCACCTTATTTTTGACGG
>Ga0164318_10003616_pt1 | contig 14689 bp, 12 predicted proteins | sample GuaBasSedimGuay9_FD_113734 | JGI IMG/M metagenome (GOLD analysis project Ga0164318, IMG submission 113734) | Subseafloor sediment microbial communities from Guaymas Basin, Gulf of California, Mexico - Guay9, Core 4571-4, 0-3 cm | ecosystem: Environmental > Aquatic > Marine > Hydrothermal vents...
AATCTCGGAAACGTGTATCAGACCCGCGGCGATCTCGATAGGGCAGAGGAGATGTGCGAAAAGTCGCTTGAATTGTTCACCTCGATGGGCAGCAAACCCATGGTTGAAAAAGTGGAATCGTTAATTGTCGCGTTGAGGCGTGGCGGTGGATGAATCGAAGTGCATTCAGTGCGGAACCTGCGTGACGGCATGTCCGCATGTCGCGCTTATGGTGATGAGCGAGTGGGCAGGCGACTCTGATGCTGCTGCTTCGGTGGATGCCAATTATCTGGCTTTCGCAACCTCTTGCACAATATCACTTGTGCTCAGTATCCCAACCGGCCGCTGTGACGCGCCAACGCCCTTTTCTGACAGTATCAACAGTCTGTGTATATGCTCCTCGCCCATAATCTTCGCTGCCCGCCCCAGTGTGGCATCCGGTGCAATCGCAAGCAGAAGCGAGGACATGACATCCTCTGCGGTCAACTGCTTAAGATTCGGTTTGTGCAGCACCTTGACTATATCCAACTCTGATATGAATCCAAGCGCATCCCCCTGCACACCGACCACTGCCACCCCAGATAAACACTGGTTCGCCATCATCTCCGCGATCTCCTTGATCGGTGTGTCCGGAGCGACGGTCGCCACTCCGCGCGTCATAACATCCCGTATCATTTTTTCAGCTATCTTCATAATCATCAACCCGTTCTAATTTCTTGTGTACAAGTGGTACCGCATCCTGAAACACTCACCATCCGTGATGGGCCAGAATGGTCATAAACCTATTCTCCGTACTACGAGAAAAAGATACCGGTTATCCTATCGGCAGGCAACTCTGATGTTCTGATCAACCGATTCCATCTCGAATTTAGCGTCCGTAAATAGCTCGCACACCTGGATATTCGTCTCCGCGTGGAGTGATAACTCCCGCACAGAAAATGACCCGGATCTTGCGATAGCCATGTACAGAATCAGTTGATCCGCCAGATAAACGTCCACCGACGCCCCGGAGTCCAGTTCCCTGATGATGTTATCCGCTGCATCGAATCCTACCGCCTCTGCCGGCTTTCCGCGCGCTCCAAGCGCAGATCCGCCCATAAGACCGCACCAGAGCGTGATTCCGCTTCCTGTGCTGCCACTGCCACCCCTACTGCCTCTGTTGCCCTTACCATCCTTGCCACCCCTGCCACCCTTGCCACCCCTGCCACCCTTGCCGCCTTCCGGTGCGGCAGGGTTATGCTCGGTCACGATGTCCGCGGCATATCCGCGCGCCTCAAGTCTGGCGACAGCAGCATCACGCTGCCTTTTTGCGACGTGCTCAGGAAGTCCTGATGCATGAGAGCGCCCGTAAACCGTGTTCGCACCAATTCTCTCAAAATCAACCCCTGAAATCCAGGAGGGCGTAATCACAGCCCTGATCTGCCCGCCCCCACGCGGATAATATCCACGCCGCAACACCTCGATCTCCACACGGCATCCGGCAAGCGCGAGTGCTGGCAGCGTGATGTGCCGCAGGTAGTCGATCGGCGGACTCCATTTCACATCGGTTCCACCTGTGATATCAAAGACCGACGTTTCCGGAGAATGTAGTGCAACCGGTATCAGACACTGGAGCAGAAGCGAAATGCTTCCTGCTGTACCTATATCCAGGCGGTATGTCCCGCCCCCGATCTCACCCGGAGCAAAAGTTACCTCTGTAGACCTGATCACAAGACCTGAAACTTCTGCATCGGTAATCGATGCCACCGCTTCTATCGCGGTCAGGTGCTGTGCAGAAAGCCCGGGATTCGGGCGGTTGCTGCGGATGTTTCTGATGCGCACAGGTGTTTTTGTGATCGCAGCCATGGCAACAGATGTACGCAGGATCTGCCCGCCGCCCTCCCCGAACGAACCGTCGATGGTGAGCATGTGATATGATCTGCTGCGGCGGTGATATATGCTTTGCCGGACACGTGGGACTGCTGTATCCGCAAACCGCCGTAATGTTCGATAGCACTTCTCACGCGCTCAGCCGGGCACGCAGGTAACTCCTGTGATCCTCGCCACGTTCAGTGCCGCATCCTCTGTAAGCCCGGCTCCGAGAATCGTATATCGCTCGGGACGGATCTCTGATGCATGAACCAGCGCGTCGATGATGCACTGGTCAGGAATCCCGAGTTCCAGAGCAGTCGTTGGCGCACCGACTGTTCGCAGCGCAGCCCTGATCTGCTGCCAGTTGCCGCCATGTAGATACATCATCATGATCGTGCCGACGCCACACTGCTCACCGTGCAGGGCGGGTTCAGACGCGATTCGGTCCAGTGCGTGGCTGAACTTATGCTCTGATCCGGATGCCGGCATGGATGAGCCGGCGATGCTCATCGCAACGCCGCTTGAGACAAGCGCCTTTATCACAAGCCTTGCAGACTCCTCAAGTTCCGGTTTGATCGTCTCTGCCCGGTCCATCACGATCTGCGCAGTCATCCGGGACAGCGTGGCAGCATACTCGCTGTATGGCGCATTCCGAAGCCGGTGCGCAAGTTCCCAGTCGAGAACTGCTGTGTAGTTCGAGATGAGGTCGCCGCATCCCGATGCAAGGAAACGATGCGGAGCCCGGGCGATGATCTCTGTGTCTGCGATGATTCCCATGGGGGCCCGTGCCGGGACTGACACAGTGTCGCCATCTCTTGCGATCGATGCACGCATCGATGCGATGCCGTCGTGTGCTGCTGCTGTCGGCACACTCAGAAACGGGATGTCGAGCATCGTCGATGATAGTTTCGCGACATCGATCACTGTGCCGCCGCCAACCCCAACGAGGAAGGAGGCGTTCTCTGCCGCGGTTATTGTGTTGTCTATGTTCTCCTGGTCAGCGTTCGTGACGATCGCGATATCTGTTGCGAATCCGTCATTGCTGAGTATGTCTGCTACGGACTCGCCAGCGATCTCTCGCGTCTTTCTGCCGGTTACGATGATGGCGTGGTGCCCGAGTTTGAGTTCGGTGCACATGCGGGCAGTGTCGGCTATGATGCCATGTCCGATCGCGATGTTGCGCGGGAGTTGCATCCATTTCTGCGATTTTGGGGTCATGAGGGTGTGCTGCGGCTACTAAAAAGATGTTTCTCGATTATTTTTTTGACATAATCTGGTACTGGGCGACCGTGATCATTGGCTACCGTTTTCAGCTTTTCATATATCGCCACATCTTCTTCGTCCCAGAGTATATCGAGACGCCGTATTTCTCTCAAAGCTATATGAATATACTTCTCAGGATGTGCCCAATAACAGTTAGAACAGATTTTATCGGATTTTTCAGTTAGCCAGTTGGTACAATGTTCGCATGACCAGGACTTTGCTCGATTGCATGAACCGCACAACAACATATAGTCTTCTGAATCCTTATTCTGGCTGTTGCGGTCTCCTGCAATCTCGTAAGGTATCCTATGATCTATCTGCAAGTATCTTGAATGATATCCCCCCATACAAATTGCACAACGTCCATGACTACTCTCGTAAAGTTCCTGTTTAAACTTTTTTGAAAATGTTTTTCTTCCACTAAATTTATCTTCATCGATCTTAGATAAATCACCGAAACGATACGCAGCGATATTACGTCCGTCCGAAGATTTAACTGTAAATGTTTCTATTGGTATTCCCGCCTCACGAACATCACGTACAGCTCTTGGAGGATGCTTATAGCCATATTCGCGCTCTAAATCTTCAGTTGTTATAAATCCATGCTCACTGATGTGTTTAACTACAACCCTTGCTCGCTTACTTAGAAGTGACATCAAAAGTTCAGCAAGTTCTTCAGATACATCTTTATTAGCCATACTTAATCTCTGTTTAAGGGCAGTGCCATTTGTTTAGTACCGCGGTAGGGGATTACCTTGCTTAAAATTTTATCCGGTGGCAGATTAAGACGTTTAACCAAATCTCCGGAGAGATAGATCGACTCATAAGTTATCTCATTCCTTCCCAGTAGCGTGGATTGGGTTGAACGACCCGCGTTTACCTCTATTCGCTGAATATCGATATCCGTGGGCATTTCCTTACCGTATGTTTTCCCCTCCTTGCGACCATCATAGCTCAGTATAAATGATATGCGGCGTCTGGCCAGTTTTTCTATCTGGGATATGAAATCATCAAAATCAATACCATTATAATATCTGGGATCTCTGCCCGTGCACACGCCCTGATACGGAGGATCCATATAAACCAGATCTGTTTTTGAAACGTTTTTTAGAATGTTTTTATAATCATCATGGGTTATGATCGTTCCACCACTCAATAAATATGATGCCGCAAATATATCACTTCTCATTTTGTCAGGGTGGCGCCCTCTTCTTCTATTATCCGGACTCTGGTTAAATTCGCCTTTGGAATTATATCGGATAGAAGCTTTCACACATCTGGCTAATAAATAAAGAAAATAATCAGGTCTTCCGGTACTGTTAAATTTGTCACGAACTATAAAGTAAAATTCTTTTTCCCTGCCTTTCTGTTCATTCCAGAGGGTTTCATATCCATCAGAAATGCCACTAGGGTTTGTAATGATTTCATTCCAAAGATCCATTAAAGGTTTATTTAAATCGTTTATATGAAATCTATGTGATTTCCCATGAGACGCAGTAGCAAGCGAAACCGCTGCTGAGCCGGCAAAAGGTTCAACCAATGTAGCAAAGCGGTGCGGGAAGAAGGATAATATTGTTCCGGATATGTTTCGTTTACTCCCTTGGTAGGGTATCGGATGGGGAACTCTTTTCATATCAATCTCCACTTATATATCTGCTTGTTAAAAACACCTCCTCAAATCCTTTGGACTTGAGCAGCGCCGGCAAATGAGCAGCGCCGAAAAAAACAATCCGCGTCAGCATCATCTCTGCCCCCTATTCCGCTTGGGAACACCGTATAGGTAATGGTCATGCTCTTCTGGCCCTTCAACCGTTCCAGCATACTTGCTGAGTACCTCCCAAACCAGAGCACACATCACCCCAACCCCTGCAGATACGCAAGACTCGCCTTCCCCTCCTCGAGATTACGCGCCTCGATAACAAACCTGCACCCGCTATGTTGTTTGTACAGTTCACCCATCACCTCCGCCCACGTAATCGTGCCATCTCCGATCGGCAGATGCTCATCCCTCCGTCCCCCGTTATCATGGATATGGACATGCACGATCTCTTTCATCCCAAGAAACTCGGACAAAACACCATTCGTGTGCGCATGTCCGACATCAAGCGTCATGCCGAGATTCTCCCGATCCACGAGTTCGATCATGCCAGCCATCTCGTCTGCCCCTTTTCCGAAGATCAGATCCATCCTCGGCATGTTCTCAACAGCGAGTCTGACACCGAGGTCGCAAGCAAAGTCGCAGAGTTGCTGCAACCCTGCGACGTTCTGCTGCCACGCCAGATCCGGCATCTGCATCCCGAGCGGCGAGAGATAGCCCGGATGCACGACCATCAGGTCTGAAAACTCCGAAGCAACCCGGATGCATGACGTTAACTGCCGAATTACCTCGTCCCAGATGGGATAGTTCAGGCTGGCAAGGTTCAGGTCTGAAAACGGCAGATGGATCGTTATCGCAAGGTCTGTCGTCTCACAGACCTCCCGCATCCGTGCAAGGTTCTGGCTATCGAGAGCCTGCGTTCCCTCGTACACAACCTCCCAGCCGCCAAAGCCAATATCCTCGAGGTTGCAAGCCCATTTAAACGGGTCATCGATGACAGATATGGATGAGAAACTGATGTTTTGAGAGAGTCTCATTTATCATCGTCCACTGCTTCATAATCTGCGTCAACCACGTCTTCCTCGCCTGCTTCTGCGGATCCTGCTCCCGCTCCGCCTTCCTCCGCCGCCTGTGCAGCTTCCGCACTTTTCTGATACATTGCAGCTGCGACCGGGTAGATCGCTTCTGTCAGTTCCTCGGTCTTCTTCTTCATCTCTTCTGTGTCCGCACCCTCGATCGCAGCTTTCAGCGCCTCTATACCCTTCTCTACCGTTTCTCGCTGTTCCGCTGTTACAAGATCGCCTGCCTCTTCGAGGGTCTTCTCTGCCGAGGTTACGAGAGCTTCAGCCGTATTCTTCGCTTCTACCGCCTCTTTCACGTTCTTGTCCTCTTCCGCGTGATCCTCTGCATCCCTGACCATCTGCTTGATCTCTTCATCAGATAGCCCGCCCGGCTTCTTGATCGTGATCGACTGCTCCTTTCCAGTGCCAAGATCCTTCGCAGTCACATTTAAGATGCCATTTGCATCGATATCGAATGTAACCTCGATCTGCGGGACTCCCCTGGGCGCAGGAGGGATGCCGTCGAGCATAAATCGCCCCAGCGTCTCGTTTGCCGATGCGATGCCGCGCTCCCCTTGCAGGATATGAATCTCGACAGATGGCTGACTGGCGGATGCTGTGGAGAATATCTGGCTCTTCTTCGTTGGAATCGTTGTGTTCCTCTCGATAAGTGGCGTTGCAACCCCGCCAAGCGTCTCGATTCCGAGTGTAAGCGGCGTCACATCCAGCAGCAGCACATCTTTCTTCACATCGCCCGAAAGCACTCCGCCCTGAATTGCAGCACCTGTTGCGACCGCCTCATCAGGATTGATGTTCTTGTACGGCTTCTTTCCAGTGACCCGCTCGACCGCAGCAATTACCGCTGGCGTCCTGGTTGCGCCTCCGACAAGGAGCACGCGGTCGATCTTCTCATTTGAGAGTCCCGCGCTCTTGATTGCATCCTCCATCGGCCCTACTGTCCGGTTCACGAGATCCGCGGTCAGTTCATCGAACTTTGCACGGGTAAGAGTCATCTCCAGATGCTTTGGCTGCCCGTCCGGACCAACCGTGATAAACGGCAGGTTGATGTCGGTTGTGACCACCGTGGATAGTTCGACCTTCGCCTTCTCGGCCGCATCGGTGAGCCGCTGCATCACTGACTTATCCTTGGAGAGGTCGAGTCCTTCCTGTTTCTTGAATTCAGCCACGATATGGTCCACAATATCCTGATCAAAGTCGTCCCCACCAAGATGCGTGTCCCCTGATGTCGATTTAACCTCAAACGTCCCGATGCTTGGGTCCAGTTCCAGGATCGAGACATCGAATGTGCCGCCCCCGAGATCGTACACCATCACGGTCTGCTCGCCCTCGGTCTTGTCGATCCCATAAGCAAACGCAGCCGCGGTCGGCTCGTTGATGATCCTTTTCACATCGAATCCTGCTATCGCTCCGGCATCTTTTGTCGCCTGCCGCTGGGAGTCGTCAAAGTATGCAGGCACCGTGATCACAGCCTCTGTAATTGTCTCCCCGAGATACGCCTCTGCATCGCTCTTCATCTTCTGGAGGATCATTGCAGAGATCTCCTGTGGCTTGTAATCCTTTCCGTCGATGTTTACGGTGTAACCCTTCTCACCAACATGCCGTTTGATTGAGGAGATCGTCCGTTCCGGGTTCAAGATTGCTTGCCTCTTTGCGATCTGCCCCACCAGACGTTCCCCGGTCTTTGAGAAGCCCACCACTGATGGCGTTGTTCTTCCACCCTCTGCGTTCGGTATGATCGTCGCTTCGCCGGCTTCTATCGCCGCCATGCATGAGTTTGTGGTTCCAAGATCAATTCCTAATATTTTTGCCATGTTGTTATACCTCTTAGATATTGATTCCGATGTTATGGTATTAAGTTTTTGTGAAAAAATCGCTCACACCATATCCGATTCACCGTACCGCTTCCGATCCTCAAGTTCCTGCTTCTTTGCAGCATTCCATCCGGATACTGCCTGAAGATACCCGGTAACCCGTGACAACTGCTCCACGTTCGTTGACCCGCAGTTCGGGCACTCGTCCTTTAGCCCAGGCGCGAGATGAGAACAGTCCGTGCATATAGTCATGTCCCTTGTGAATGCGAAGTAGCCGGTCTGCGTATTCTTTGCAATCCGCATCGCGAAGTCGCGAAGTCCCTTGGGATCTGGTGTACTCTCGCCAAGGAATATGTGCATGATATTGCCGCCGTCCACGATCGGGAAGAAGACGTGCTCAAGCCCTATACGCTCTGCAAGCGAGATACCAGCTCCCGGTGGAACGTGCGTTCCATTTGTATAGTATATCGGGAGGTCTCTTGTCTTATAGATGATCGCAAGTGCCCGGTCCAGGTCGCCTTTGACCACCTTTTTTGCGCATTCCGAGTATCTGGGGTCCAGGATGTCTGCCACAGCAAACCGCCCCACAGTCGTCTCAGCAGGCGTTCTTGCAAGCGCGATCGTTATGCCGTGCTCTTCGCTTAACTCCTTTGAGTAGAACTCCATCTCGGTCATCGCCCTGATCGCAAGCTTCCACGCGTCTTTCGATTCGTGCAACTGGTGCCCGATATGATGCTCTACCATCTCGTTGATGCCGACGACGCCGATCTCGTACACGAGACCTTCCAGATCGACCGCCTGAGATCCTTTCTCTTTGGTAATCGGATCCAGTGGGCGCTGGGTAGCAAACGGCATCCGCTGCGCATCTACGATCTGATTCATCCATTCCCTCTTGATCTTATGGATCTGTACCGCGATGTCCATCATCCGCTTCAACTCGTTAAACAATGCTTCATCATCATGGTTCGCACGGTATGCGGCTCTCGGGCAGTTTACTGAGATGACCTGCCACGCCCCCATAGAGAAATGCTTCCCGTCCTTAAAGATGAGTTTATCATCGAAATCGGAATCGGTGTCCGCATTCGAAGAGAAATTATAAGCACAACACTGATAGCAGCTTATTCCCTCTCCGGCTCCGCGATACTCTGGAATCTGGTTATCGAAGTAAGGAGTGCCGAACTTTGCTGCCAGTTCGAATGTGAGATCATACAGCTCAGAATAAGTCGGAAGATCGGGGTATTTCGCATTAAACTCCTCGTTCTCCCCCATAAAATCGGGCTCTATCGAGATCTCCGGCTTCGGGAAATTGAATGGCTTGCCCCAGTAATCACCCCCAAGCATGACATCCATCAGCGCCTTAAACGATATCCGCACCTCGCGCTCAAACTCGCCATAAGTCCGAAGCGGCGCCTGATCCGGATCGCCGTTATAGATTCTTCCCTTGTACACAACAGGCTTATCCCTCCAGAGCTTTGGAACACCCGGAGCCAGCTGGACCGACGAGAAAACAAGCTGCCCCCCGCGTGCGACCATCATCTGCGTCATCTCGTAGACGAACATCTGCATCAGTTGCTCGATCTCATCGTAAGCCATTCCCTCAAGATACGGCGCAAGAAACGTCAGAAAGTTATAAAACCCCTGGCCACCTGCGAAATTAGTCTGCGCGCTCCCAAGAGCCTTTACTGCGTGGAGAATAGCAACCTCTGCCTTCTTTGCAGGGCCTGCGACGCTCGACTTCGTGCCACTCCCATCCGGCATCAGCCCGTAATAGAAGAAGTACCTGAGGTCCCAGTCCATGCAGAAACTGCGCGTTCCGAGATACTCGAGATCATGGATGTGGATATCCCCGCTCAGATGCAAATCAGAAAGTTTCGGCGGCAGCAAGAGTAGATACTGCTCTTTTGATATCTTGTCTGCCTTCTTCTTGTGAGACGTGTTGTGAACGAAGAGGAAGCCATCACCTGCGATAAAGTTCTCCGTGTCCGTGTCGGTAGCGATGTCGTACGTAACCTCGCTTCCCACCTTTTTAATCTCTTTGACCTTACAGAACGCCACGTCTCCGTTTATGAGATTCGAAAGCAGTTTCAGCGATCTTGACGTGTTATCGTATCTGTCAAACATACTATCTGTGAGTGTGTAGGTATAGTCTACCGAATGCTCATGCTCCGTATCGTCGTTTGCTTTCTCGCATAATTCACTACCGCACAGCCTCGTAACATACTCATAAGCCGCCTGGGATGTGATGTCCAGCAATCCTGACAGATCCTTTAGAGTGAATGAAGATCTTCCATACTCCTTTAGCAGCACATATTCGGAATTATCACGAATCCGTGCCCTTGCGTCGTCCACAAACCTCTCGATTGTCTTCCTGCTCATGGAAGCGCCCCTCCTCGCGCTTCCGAATTCATGTAACTGCACCGATTCCTTTCCTCCGGTTGCCCCGCCGATCTCGTCAACTATTGAATCTATGAGGTCGCCGCATTCGTAGTTGTAATTCTCTATCTTTCCGGTTTTAGCAAAATCATAAAATTTCTCGATGCTGTTTATCCCCACATCATAAGCGGTCGCCCAATACGGGTTATCACGCTCACTTGCTGACAGATTTGGAATTATTCCAAAGATAAGGAACGCATACCGAAGGAAATCGAGAATTGACCTGGATGTAGTCGTCATTCTCATCTCCCCCTTCCGTCCGTCGCCTGCATGGTATCCTCGCACGAATCCGAGTATGCATTCGTCGGGCGCGCCGTACATGAACGATGGTACAGACTTATCGGTGCGGCATTCCTCCTGCAGAAATAGCGATTTGATCGCAATAACTGCTTTGCTGATGATTGTGTTGTCACTGTCCCTTCTCGGCACGATTCCAAACAGCTCCTCCGAGAGTTCGGCGAATCGGGCGTGAAGTGATGGATCAGTGTTCGAAAAAGTGATTTCGTTAGGAGTGGAGTGGCACCCGTCACTCAAGAGCAGCCCTAACCATTCCCCCAATCCAGGTGTTAATTCATAATAAAGCGGAATCTCCGGAGTGTCTTCGAATCCATGCCATGAAACGATCCGGAGCTGCTTCAATTCGGAAAGCGTTGGCGTGTAGTTTGCCTCGTACAAAATATCAAGAGTGAGCCCGCATTTTTCAACACATTTCCGGTAATTCTTCGTTTCATTATTCTTATCCCGATCTCTCACCAGCTTTTCGTTCTCCCTCACCAGATCACGCAGCGGAACGCCTGTGATCATTAAATCGCACATCTCCGGAAGCGTGAGGTTCCGAATCAAGTTCTCATACCCATTCAAGAAAGTAGCCATTCCGTTCCTCTGAATTCGCCTCGGCATCAGGATGGAATCGCCAAGATTCAGTTCGGATAGCGGCTTTGAGCATATCGCCCCGTTCTTCAGGTAGAAGAAGTTGTGACCCGCAGTCACCCTCACGCTCTTTCCGTACGAGGTTGTAATCTCATATATCTCGGAAGGCGCGTTTCGTATGAACTGGGTCACAGGGACCTCCGAAACTGAAAAATCGGAGTCGAAGGAGAATGCTTTTATGCCGCAATCTCCGGATGCAATCTCTGATCTACCGTCCCGCTGTATTTTTCCTTCTTTCTCTGCTTCATCCAGTGCAGAGTCCACAATCTCACCAATCGGTTTGATCAGTATCTCATTTTCGGATTTTATTAAAATTTTCTCATCCCATGGGAGCGACTCAGCATTCTCCTGAAGATTTGCATTTTCGTTTGCCTCGAATCCTTCGCCCACATCGATCTGATGCGCGTCATACACAGGAGTCCCCACTCTTGTTGCGATGTTTCGCCATTCGGGATGCCCGCGCTCAAGGAGGATTACGTTGACGAGTTCGCGCACGAGCGGACCTGATAGGCTTTTCAGGCCGATCTTTTTGATGCGCACCTCCACCTCTTTTGCAATCTCTTCCGCCTCCTCTTTGGTTATCGGATCGATCCTGTAAAATCGCTTGGAAAGCTGCGTCTCCTTTAAGAGCTGGGCTACGATCGCGTGCCGGTCCCAGTCCATCACATGCCCATCCGTTGTCCGAACCCTGGACATCTGCGGCACGCTCTTCCAGTCAAGCGTCTTCTGAACGGTCTCTTGCGGATGACACTGGTGCTTCATGGTGCGCGCTCCGTCAGATCATCGATCACATCCTCTCGAACCCGATCCCCGTCAAACATCTCGTCAAGAGTCAGAAATGAATCCCCGACCTGCAGAACAGGCGCCATCGTTGTGAATACTCCGTTTGCGCGTAGTTCTGTGAGCGCTGCCGGCGTAGACATATCTGCTTCTGTGTATTCGATCGCTACTGATTTCAGATAGCTCTTCAGTTTCTTGCATTTCGGACATGTGCTGGTTGTGTATACGATGATTCCGGTCATGAAAAACTCCATTCTTGTGTGTAAAACGGACGTGAGGGGATTCGAACCCCTGATGTGCAGCTTAGGAGACTGCCGCCCTATCCTGGCTAGGCCACACGCCCATAGTGTGGGTGATGTTTAATCTAACATCCCAATGCACATTAATCTATATGGTGGGGATATTCAGTGATACAAAAGATATGTATGGAACAGATAAAATCGAGAGGATAACCAGTTTTACGGATGAATGCGAGTTAATCGTGCGAACACTGGAAGTACTATCTGATAAAGACATCATGGAGCTGAGTGAAGAGGGTAAAAAGGGAAATGTCAAAATTACGGATTTTGAAAAGCTCGCACGGGAGCTTGGTGTGTAAAAAGAGATAGCCTCAATCCATCATCGTGCCGATCCCCTCGTCAGTGAGCAGTTCAAGCAAGAGTGAGTGCGGCTTGCTGCCATCGATGATGTGCACCTTCGAGACCCCGCCCCGGATCGCGCAGACCCCGCCCCGGATCTTAGGGATCATCCCACCCCTGATCGTACCGTTCTCGATCAGGTCGTCCACCTCTGACACTGGGACGTGCGATATAAGCGTATCCGTATCAGACTGATCCGAAAGCACCCCTACCACGTCTGTTAGCAGAATCAGTTTCTTTGCATGAAGAGCAGCAGCGATATCCCCTGACACCGTATCCGCATTCAGGTTCAGACTGTTTCCAGCGAGATCCACAGCAATCGGTGCGATCACAGGGATATATCCGCGCCCTGAGGTGATCATCAGTATCTCAGGGTTGATAATCTCAGTCTCACCGACCCAGCCGAGATCGATCTCATCGCTGGTTCCAGCAACGACCACCGGCGCTTTCTTTTTGGCAAGGATTAGCCTACCATCCTTCCCTGAAAGCCCGACGCCCTTACCTCCGTACCTTCCGATTAGCGAGACTATTCTCGTGTTCACGTTCCCGACCAGCACCATGCGCGTGATTTCAAGAGTCTCGTCATCTGTTATGCGTAAGCCACCTGCGAATTCGGCCTTCTTGCCGAGGCGCTCCATCTTCTCTGATATCTCAGGACCGCCGCCGTGTACGATAACCGGATGGATTCCGATGTACTGCAAAAGGATCACGTCGCGGACGATGTCATCGAGGATCGACGGCTCAACGATCGCATTGCCCCCGATCTTGATCACTATGATCGAGTCCGCAAACTCCTGGATGTACGGCAGCGCTTCGATTAAGATATCTGCTCTGGTTGGCATCTTATCTATCCTACCCCATAATCTCCTTCGTCCTCTTTGCAAGCATCAGGATCCCGACGGCAACGATCCCCATCCCGATGTTCCGAAGTGTTCCGGAAAGCATATCGGCGTACGGAATCTCGGCAAGCGCGACCACGATATATGCAGCATGTATCAGGCAGCCAAGCAGAACGATGTACCAGCACTGCTTCCAGTAGATCAGCTTTGTTGATCGAACCGCATAGATGCACGCATATATCCAGAACAATTCAATCACGAACCGCACTGCAAGTTCAGTGCTCGACTCCACGATAGGCATGTGTTGATATTCAACGCCATGCCATATAAGACCACATGTTGATCGAGATAATCATCTGGTATGCGCTGATCCTCGTAATCGGCATGGCAGCATTCCCTATCGTCTCGATCGTCTGCAAAAATCTCACTGACCGCGGATACTGCATATCAAAGATCGCAGGCATTCTGATACTCTCGCACCTCGCATGGATCCTCTCGTATCCGCTATCTTTCAGCAAAGGAACAGTTCTACTTGCTCTTGCGATTCTCTGTGCCTTGTCCCTGCTCTGCATCATATACTGCAAAAGCGAGGTGCATGTCAGAAGAGACGTGGTCATCAGGAATGAAATTGTCTTCTTCGTAGCTTTCATCGTTTTTCTGGCAATACGAGTGTACAGTCCCGAGATCGTCAACTTTGGTGAGAAGTTCATGGACTTCGCATTCTTAAATGCAGTCATGCGGAGCAGCCAATTCCCGCCACACGATCCATGGTTCGCGGGGGGGCTGCTGGATTTCTACTATTATTTCGGATACCTGACCGTGGCTGTGCCGAGCAAGATCTCCGGAATCGCAACCGAGGTCACGTACAATCTCGGACTGGTCACGTTCGCAGCGCTTGCGGCAAATGCCGCCTTTGGCATCGGGTATGACCTGACAAAGAAGATCAGGTATGGCATATCTACGATGATCTTTGTTGTATTCATCGCAAACGCACATATTGTATTTGATATGGCGGCGCGTCTCCTTAATCCCCGGGCAGGCAGCTACGAACACATCTTCGGGCTCTGGGCGTCAACAAGGGTTATACCGGACACGATCAACGAGTTCCCGTACTTCAGTTTCACTTTCGGGGATCTGCATCCGCATGTCATCTCGATCCCGTTTCAGTTGCTTGTGCTTGTGCTAATGTTAAACATTCACAAGTCTGACGAAAGCGGGATGAACATATACGGGATCGGCTGGACTCGCATCCTCGCGGGAATGATCCTGCCCGCGCTTGCGATAGGCGCGCTCTTTCCGTTGAATGCGTGGGACTATCCGACGTATCTAATCATCTTCACATCAATCGTCCTGGTTCAGCAGTACCGCGCCGCATCTCTTAGGAATGCGCCAGTTCCGATCGCAACCGTTGGCATTCTGAGCATTCTCCTTTTCCTGCCGTTTTATCTGGATTTTCGGGGCGCAGGCGCATCCGGAGCCGGGATCG